>Ga0209310_1000649_pt1 | contig 35372 bp, 52 predicted proteins | sample AD_UKC030_MetaG_FD_184415 | JGI IMG/M metagenome (GOLD analysis project Ga0209310, IMG submission 184415) | Active sludge microbial communities of municipal wastewater-treating anaerobic digesters from USA - AD_UKC030_MetaG (SPAdes) (version 2) | ecosystem: Engineered > Bioreactor > Anaerobic >...
TCGGTCTGGGATTCGGTCGGGTCTTCGGTCTGGGCTTTGGTCGGGGCTTCGGTCAGGAATTTGGTCTTGGATTCGGTCAGGGATTTGGTCGGGGCTTCGGTCTGGGCTTTGGTCGGGGCTTCGGTCGGGGCTTCGGTCGGGGCATATTTCAGCAGTTTTTTCGCCATCAACTACAAATACAACTTTTCGTCTGTAGCAAATCTTTGGAACGCAGGGCTTGTGCCATCGTTTGACGGCAAGGTGTGGCGGTTGCACAGCGGCAAGAATGCAGACATTGTTTACGTGTGGACGCCGGAGGTGGTGGAATGAGCGGCTTAAAACCATGTCCGTTTTGCGGCGAAATGCCAAAAGTCAACAACTGGGAGTGGATGGGCATTACTGATAAACGGTGTTTTTGTGATAACGAAAATTGCCCTGTTTATTTGAGTAAGACTATTGCTATAGATGACTGGAACACCCGTCCGCTTGAGGACGCGCTGCGAGCTCGCATTGCAGAGCTTGAAGCGGACTTGAAGAACGCGCGTGAGCTAATCGGCATGACGCCAGAGCCGGTGCTTGCGGACGGGACGATCGTGTACAAATTATTAGCAGAAGCCGCAGACAAGAAGATTGCCAACTTGCACAAAGTGATAACCAAGCAGAGTTTGAAGATTGAGCGGCAAGCCGAGCGGATAACGATGCTGGAGGCTTTGTACTCCGGCACGAAGCGGAGCAAGAAGGCGGCGACAATCAAGGCAAAGTACAAGGCGCTTAAACAAGCGTGGAATGAGAGGGTGCGATGAGCGACGATGTAATCATGGCTGGTGACTGGAAAGTGAGCGACAAAGCTGACATGGTGCGGATCACGATGAAGGACTATCCGATCTACCACCTGACGCACGAACAGGCGCGCGAGTTATGGCAAGCGCTGAACGTGTGGGTGGAGCGGAACGCGGAGGTGGTGGAATGACTTTCATCATCGGACTGGTAGTTGGGTTATTCATCGGTGGAACAATTGGCGTGCTGGTGATGGCGTTGATGTTCGCGGCGGGAGAGCAGGACGAACACGCGGTCTGGAAGAGCGGAGGCAAAATAGATGAGTGAACACGAGGAGCAGGCAGTTTTCATGACGACAGTACGCTACTGGGAGGCACAGATCCCGGAGCTGAAGTGGTTACACGCGATCCCGAATGGGGGAGCAAGGAACGCGGTGACCGGGGCGAGAATGAAGGCTGAGGGAGTGCGCAAGGGGATCTGGGATGTGCACTTCCCCTGCCCGCGAGGACCCTACAACGGGCTTTGGATCGAGTTCAAATATGGCAAGAACAAACTTTCACCGGATCAGGAAGCGTTTGGGGAGTTCGTGAGGGCGCAAGGCTACCAGACCGGCGTGGCGTATTCGGCGGAAGAAGGGATCAGGATCCTGGAGGAGTATCTGAATGCTTGAGATGACGTACGAACAGCGGCAGGAGTTCAGGGAGATCGTGGAGCAGGTGAGTGACAGGGAGATCGGCAGGATGGCAGTATGCTTGCGAAACGCGATCATCGACAAGCGTCCATCGGCTAAGTTGAGCCAGACGGATTGTCTGGAAGTGTTAGCCAGAATTGGCATTATTTTGTGTGAGAAGGAGAAACCATGTATTCAAGATTGATCATCGTTGGCAATTTAGGCAAAGACCCTGAACTTCGGTTCACGGAAAAGGGAGAGCCGGTGTGCACGTTCAGCGTGGCCTGTTCGGCGCGAAAGTCAGCCGAAGCGCAGGAGACAGCCTGGTATCGAATAACCGTGTGGGGAAACCAGGCGGAGGCGTGTTCGAAATACCTCACCAAAGGATCAAAAGTGTTGGTGGAGGGCAGGCTGCAATTTGACCCTGCGACAGGTGGTCCGAGACTGTGGCAGGACAAGGAGGGCAAGTCGCGCGCCAGTTTTGAGGTGTTCGCCAGTCATGTGGAGTTTTTGGGTAGTCGGAGCGAAGAGCAATGAGTGAATGGACGCACCTGGTGATCTGGTCGGGGAAGAAGTCGGCTGGAAACAACGTGACGCTGTTCGAGTCTGAGCAAGAGGCGCGCCAACTGGCAGTTGACCTGCGTTCGAAGGGCGATTCGGCGGCGGTGTGCAGGATCCTGGACTTTCCCGGTCCGCACGTGAAGATCAGTGAGCTGCTATGAAGACCTACCGCATTCACCTGGACGGATCGGGAGACTGTTTTGAGGTTTGCGGGGAAGACGACGCGGATTGCCGGCGCAAAGCGGATGAGGAGTGCGCGCAAAGGAATTGGTCGGTGATGCAGGTATGGAGCGAGAGGGTTGGGCTTGCTGACCCGGCAAGAGGCTGAGACCGACCTGTGCCGGTTATTGGACGACGAAGCGCTGAGGCTGATCGCTTTGGCGCTTCGCGCGGTTATGGAATGCCAGGCTGGTTATGGTTCGATCGAGGTGCTGATCTCGGATCGCAAGGTGACTTATGTGAATTTCAGCACGCGGATGAAGGTCAATCGGGCGTAACTTGTAAAGAGACCGCAAATATGCTAAACTGAGTCAATCTAAATATTCTTTTCGTGACTCACGAGGAATTTAACCCGGAGTTGCTTGCCAGAAATGGTGGCAGCTTCGGGTTTTTGCGTTTATGGCAATGGCACTTATTTTACTCACAGATTTGAGCGGTGGACGCGAAGTTCTGTGGACATGGGAGCGGATGATAGAGAAAACGAGGCCGATTTGGCAAGCGAGCCAGTGATTCAATTCGAGGCGGTAGTGCACGAAGCCAAACAGATGGTTTCGGATAATGACATCCGGATCACGTTCAGTTTGCCAGAGCAGTACATTGACGTGATGGCTTCGATGGCGCACGCGAAGCGAGATGGAATTGTACTTTTAGTCGAGGTGAGAGAAGCGCCTCAAAGCAGGAAGTAAACAGGAATTGACTATGGCAGGACGAGATCCAAAGACAGGCAGGTTCGTGAAGGGTCAGAGCGGCAATCCAGGCGGGCGACCGAAGGGGATCACGTCGCTGATTGACGAGGCTATCTCTGATGCTGACTGGCAGGAGCTGATCAACATTCTGACGAAGCTGGCGATGCGAGGCAACCTGAAAGCGATGGAGATGCTGCTTGACCGGCGTTGGGGCAAGCCGACACAGTCGATCGAGGCTGGAGAGAAGACTGGTCTGAAGATCAGCGTGTCTTTGAGCGGAAAGTCAGATTGATGTATTCGGGCAACGTGGAAGTGGCAGTAGACAACGCGGTGTTCAACCCGGTGTACTTGCCATTTCTGGAAGACATGGCAAGGATGCAGATTTTGTTTGGCGGGTCCAGCTCGGGCAAGTCGGTGTTCCTGGCACAGCGGGACGTGTTCGACCTGATGAAGGGCGGGCGTAACTTTTTGGTATGCCGGCAAGTGGGGCGAACGCTGCGCGGATCGGTGGTGGAAGAAATCAAGAAGGTGATCCGGGAGTGGGGGCTTTCGGACCTGTTTGACATCAACAAGACGGACGGAACGATCACGTGTGGGAACGGCTACCAGATCGTATTCTCCGGGCTGGATGATGTGGAGAAGCTGAAGTCGATCACACCGCAAAAGGGTGTGTTTACAGACGCGCGGATTGAAGAAGCAACGGAGTGTGACAAAGATGCGGTGAAGCAGATCCTGAAGCGGCAAAGGGGCGGTGACGCGACGGTCCCAAAGCGGATGACGCTTTCGTTCAACCCGATCCTGCAGAGTCACTGGATCTACGAGGAGTATTTCAAAGGGATCGCCTGGGCGGATGATCAGACGGTTTACCAGGGCGATGGGTTGAGTATTCTCAAAACGACCTACAGGGACAACAAGTTCCTGACGCCGGATGACAGGGCGGATCTTGAGAACGAAACGGATCCGTATTATTACAACGTTTACACACTTGGCCAGTGGGGGGTGCTGGGCAATGTGATCTTCAGCAACTGGGTTGTGGCTGATCTTGCGGACAAGGCGAGTGAGTATTACCTGCCGGAGGCTGAGCGGACGAACCGGCGGATTGGGTTGGATTTTGGCTTCTCGAGCGATCCGGCAGCCGCGCCATTCACGCATTATGACCGGGCGCACAAGCGGATCTACGTGTACGACGAGCTGTATGAACGCGGCCTGACGAATGACATGCTGGCTGAAGCGCTGGCAGCACGGTTGGGAGGTGACATGGTGAAGGCGGACTCGGCTGAACCAAAGTCGATCGCCGAGTTGAGGTTGAAGGGGCTGAGAGCCGACCCTGTGAAGAAGGGCAAAGACAGCGTGATGTTTGGCATCCAGTGGCTGCAGCAGCAGACAATCGTGGTGGACAAGAACTGCGTGAACATGCGTAATGAGCTCTCGCAGTACAAATGGCGGGAAGATTCAGCCGGAAACGCGATCCGGCAGCCATTGGACCGCAATAACCACTTGATTGACGGCTTGCGCTACGCATACGAGGATGACATGCTGGAAGCGCGTGTTGAATATTTACCGGGACTATATCGATAGGCAGGTGACAATGATCGAAAATTATTTGATGAGCGCGTTACAGGATACCGTACGCATGACGGAGCAGGATCGGCTTGAGAAGTTCCGGCGGAACTGGGAAATCTATTACGGCAAGGGTCCGAAGCCGCTGAAGGTGGTGTCTGGACAGGCGGATGACAACCTGCGCATGAACTTCGCGCACATGTTCATCGACAAGGGTGTGGCGTTCCTGTTCGGCAAGGAGGTTGGCTTTGAGCTGACAGAGGGAGAGACCACGCCGGAAGAGGAGTATCTGGATAGCGTGTGGCAGGCAAACCGGAAGATGAGCCTATTGCAGAAGCTGGCGACCTCCGGGGCGGTGTGCGGGACGGCGTTCGTCAAGATCCTGTGGAAGCCAGGCATGGACGCGCGGCTGATCATCTGCGACCCGGAGACGGTGAGCGTGACGCTGGCGGAGGATGACATCGACAAGGTTGTCTCCTACAGGATACGCTACCCGAGCGTGGATCCGAACACGAAAAAGCCGATCGTGATCCAGCAGCTGATCGAGCCGGACGGTTTGGGATGGATGATCACGGATCAACGCGGGGACGCAAGCGGCGGATCGATGCGGACGGTTGGAGAGCAAAAATGGCCATACGCATTCGCGCCAATTGTGCACTGCCAGAACATGATCGCGCCGCATGAATTTTGGGGCATGAGCGACATTGAAGACGACCTGGTGGAAGCGATCGACAAGGAAAACTTCACCGTGTCGAACATCCTGAAGATCCTGCGCTACCATGCCCACCCAAAGACGTGGGCGCGCGGCGTTGGGAAAGCGGATGTGCGGGTGAACGCGGACGAGTTGATCCTGCTGCCAAACGACAACTCGACCCTGCAGAATCTGGAGATGCAAAGCGATTTGGCGAGCTCGATCCAGATGCACAAGGAGCTGAAGCAGTTCGTGCATGAGCTGGCACGGGTGCCGGAAGTGGCAACTGGGAAGGTGGAGAGCGTCGGTCAGTTGAGCGGTGTGGCACTGGAGATCCTGTACCAACCACTGATCGAAAAGACCGAGGCAAAGCGGGTGACATACGGCGAAATGATCGTGGAGCTCAACCGGCGGCTGTTGGCTTTGGGCGGGTACGGTGATGAGAATTACACGCAGTTACGCTGGCAGGATCTGCTACCGAAGGACGCACTGACGCAGGCAAGCGCCGCACTCAGTATGAAGCAGTTGGGCGTTTCGGGTGACACGCTTATTCAGGAATTCGGCTACGACCCGGACGTGGAGCGGGAGAAGAAGTCGAAGGAGCTGGTGTTGGGGCAGGCGTTGACGCAGGCGTTCGATCAGGATGCGCAGGAGACGGAATAATGTTCCATACTGAGTTACGAACGGCTCCTATGGATGGCTTCGTTGGCAGTTTCAAGAGCAGGTACAAGGACGTGCGGCGTTATATATTCCGCATAGTTTTATATCGGAGGGTGAAGTGATTAAAGACATATTAGTGGCAGGTGCAGGGACAAGTGAGGTTAACGGAATTTATAGAGCAACTGCGACGGTAGGCGGGATAGCAGGGTTTATGTATGTAAACGATGCAAATACTTTCCTCATATACCCCTACATAAATGATTGTTGGACAATCTTTGATTTTGAAGAAGAAGAAGACCATTACCACACAGCCGCTTATTCAGAATTAGCGGAAGATGAAACTTGGGTTGTGGGAGCAGTTGGGGTTCTACCAGCCCCTACGGTTACTGCAATCGAACCTGATTCTGGCGGCGGCGGCGGTGCAGTTTCAATTCAACCCATTCAAGGGAGTGTGAGATTATGACAGTAAAAACAGGTTCAGCATGGGCAGGCTTATTCGTCACGCTTGACGCAACGGGCGCAAAGGCAGCCTCTTCGGACGCGGCTGGTGTGCTCTACGTTGACGGCGTGGCTAACGGGGCAACGGTGACAATCTCAGGGAGCAATCCTTACAAGTGGGCGGTCACGCTACCAAGCCTAACAGCAGGGCAGCGTGTCGATATGTACATCACCGCCACGATTGCTACCATTGCAACGGCTGGCATTGTGGCAAGCGAACAGGCGGACACGGCTATTCTCTCGGACGGCGTTGTCGTCAATAGTGGCACGGTCACCACGCTCACGAACCTGCCGGCTGTCACAACCGACTGGCTGACTGCGGATGGCGTCAAGGCGGATGCGGTCACGAAGATACAGAACGGCTTAGCCACTCCCACGAACATCACGGCTGGCACAATTGCGACTGTGACTAACGCGGTCAAGGTTAGCGCTGGCACGGGAGCGGGGCAGCTTGACTTCACTTCCGGCGTGGTCAAGGTGAACTTGGTGCAGATACTCGGACAGGCAATTAGCGGCACGGCTTCTCTAATCGTTGCCGCGTTCAGCAAGTTCTTCAACATCGCCTCACCGACTGGCACGGTCAACTCATTACCTGATGCTGTTCCGGGCACGAGTTCGGGCGTGGCGTTGCAAGACACGCTGACCAATCTCGGAACACGATTGTCGGCGGCACGGGCTGGTTACTTGGATAAGCTGAATGTGACTGGCGCGTTGGCTCATTCAGATGCAGCCGCAACTTACAAGGCGGATGTGAGCGGCTTGGCAACGCAGACGAGCGTCAACGCAATCCCAACCGCACCATTGCTCGCGGCGAATTACGTGGCTCCGGATAACGCAAGTGTTGGGGCAATCAAAACCAAGACAGACCAACTGGTTTTTACCACACCGAACAAGGTGGATGCAAGCGCGACAATCGACCCAACGGGGTTGGCAACTTCGGCAGCTCTGGCAACGGTTGATGGAATCGTGGATGACATCAAAGCAAAGACAGATCAACTGGTATTTACCACACCGAACCGCGTTGATGCTTCGGCTACTGTTGACCCAACAGGGATTGCCACAAGTGCTGAACTGGAAGCGGTTGATGACAAAGTTGATGCCATCAAGGCAAAAACTGACGCGCTCGATGTAAGCTCAGTATCATTCGTCACATCCGTTGTTGGCTCAACAATCACTATACTGAGGGGCGACACTTGGGATGATGGACACTTACTGGCTTTAGGTGATTTATCTCAATATGTAAGCATTGACTTTACCGTGAAGCGACATTCGTATGACACAGATGATGAAGCGATAATTCGGATACGCAAAAATGCGAGCGGTCTGAATGATGGCTTGGTTCGTCTAAACGGAGCTGCACATACAGTTGGTGCGGATGGTTATATAACGATTGATGACCTCGTTGCAGGAAACATTACCCCCATTCTCAAAGCGAATGTTACTGATGATCTCGAACCAGGAACATACTATTACGACGCGCAATTGATCACAGCCGCGGAAATTACTACGAAGACCTCAGGCACGTATTTAGTTACGCCGGATATAACCCGGCTGGTGGCTTAAACAATGCCCGGATCCACGCTTGATGACGCGATTGAGGCGTTTCAACGCTCTATACTGAGGGGCGAGCGTTCGACCGCGTCGGCGATGGTGCGGGCTTATGTTCAGAGCTGGAAGCGCATCAAAACGCGCTTAGCCGCGATGCAGAAAGATTATGACAAGTCCATTGCCAGCGGCGAACCGGTGGGATTGAACTGGATCTACCAGAACAGCCGGTTGGCGGATCTACAGATGCTGATTGGCAAGGAGCTCACGCGCTTCACTGGCTTCGCGGGCACGAAGATCACGGCGGCGCAGAAAAAGGTGATTGCCGAATCGCTGACTTTCAGCCGGGACGAGATGATCCTGCAGTTGGGTCCTCAGTATGATGTGAGCGACTTCCTGCGGGTGAAGTCACTGCCAACCTCGTCGATCGAGATCATGGTGGGGATCAATCAGCCGGATTCACCTTTGAAGCGGCTGCTGGACAGGATCAACATTGAGAGTTCGCAAAGCGCCAGTGACGCGCTGATCGAGGGAATGTTGCTGGGGTATAACCCGCGCAAGATCGCGCCGATGATCCGGGACACGCTGGGGATACAGCTGAACCGGGCGCTGACCATAAGCCGAACTGAAGTGATGCGGGCACAACGGACTGCCACAGAAGAGAATTACAAGGCGAACGCGGATGTTGTGAAGGGCTGGCGCTGGATAGCAGAGGTGAACGGCGCGTGCCCGGTATGTTTGGCGATGCACGGGAAAGAGTTTCCGCTTACTGAGCGCATGTCTTCGCATATAAATTGTCGATGTACAAGTGCCCCACTAACAATGACATGGGAGGAGATCGGGCAGCAGTACGGGCTTGATTTCAGCAATGTTGATAAAGCAGGCCCATCGTTTGAAGAGATCGCGAAGAAGTACAAGATGAGCCAGGAGCAGATCGCGCGCTACCAGAGTCGGAATATAACCGGAGAGGCGTTTTTCAGAACGTTAAGCGCGGAAGATCAGCGCAGGATCATTGGACCAGCGAAGTGGCTGGCGTGGAAGGAAGGCAAGTTCGAGTTTGAAAAGCTGAGCAAGCCGACTCACAGCGCTGTGTGGGGTGAGGGCAAGGGGGTGGCGAGTTTGAAGGATCTGTTGGGGGAGAATGACGCCAATTACTATTTGCGCCTGGCACAGAATGGGCTGGCAAAGCAGAACCTGAACGGTGAAGAGCTGATCAAGTTTGCGAGTTTGGATTTGAGACCGCTGACGAATAGGGAGATCGGGAAGATCACGAATCTTGTGGCTGAACGCGGGTTCAATGACAACTTGCTGGAAAAAGCAGGCGGACGGCTCGCTGGTCTCGAATGGGAAGGCAACACCATAAAAGGCAGTGACACGTTGGGAGTTGGGGTAGCCCATTATTTGCGCCATGCGGTATTCAAAGAGGAATGGCCAAAAGGAACAAGCATAAACGAATATTACGCGTCCTTACGAAATGTTGTAGAAGATAAAACTACTAAAATATTCATAGGAAGTTACTTAAATGAATTGCAGATTAGTTTCATTCGAGATGCTAAGGAATTGGCAGGAAAAGACAGTGGTGGTACAATTCTAATTGAATATCGTCCGAAACTTGGTTATTTTGTTACAGCAAATCAAGTAAAGACGGAATTGGAAATTATAGAAGATGCTAAGCGAAGTGGGATAATATGGATCAGGAAATGATCAATCGAAGTTTGAAAATAGTATCGGGAATTTTGTCCGATATTGAGACTATTGAGCTTCCGTGGTCTGAATTTAACCAAGTTAGTATCAGTTATGACTGGGATGATCTTGAAAAAAGGCTGAAACAACTGCAGTCAGAACAGCTCACGCCTGAACAGCACGCAAAATATAACCAGATTGTTGAGCGGATCCGGGCGCAAAAGGATAAGATTCTTGCGCTTGACTACACTTACCCACAAATAGATTAGCAAAGCGAAACAATGAAGTAAGCCGCCCCCTAACCCAGGGCGGTGTGCTTTAAGCGCATAACTTGCACGAACTTGCATGCGGATTCAAAATGTGCTAAACTGAGTGCAATTGAATAACGAGTAAACAAACATAGCTCACGAGGAACTTAACCCGGAGCTGTAGATCAAAAAATGGTCTGCAGTTTCGGGTTTTTTGTTTCTCACAATTACGCGACACCAGCGGTAATCGGTGGGAGGAAGAACAATGACAGACCAAGTACACACGGAAAATGTTCAAAGCGAAAGTGCCGGTCAAGAGACCGTCAACGGCAGCGGGGCTGAGAAGATGTTTTCGCAAGAGGAAGTCAACAAGATGATCAAGGGACGATCTGAGCGCGAGCTGCAGAAGATGCTGGGCGAAATTGGGTTCCAGAGTGTTGATGAGCTAAAAACCCTCATTAGCAAGAGCAAGGAACGAGAAGAAGCCGAGAAGTCGGAATTGCAGAAGGCGCAGGAAAGGGCAGTGGCTTTGGAGAAGGAAAAAGAGATGCTTTTGGCTTCTCAGAAGACCAGAGCCGCGCAGTACGATGTGGCAGTAAAAGCCGCAAAGCTGGGGATAGTGGATCCGGACGCGGCGTACAAGTTGATGGACCAGGGCAAGATCGAATTCGATGATGCCGGAAGTCCTACCAATACGGAGCTGCTGCTGCAAGCCCTGGTCAAGAGCAAACCTTATCTTGTTGGTTCCGGATCAAGCGCAATGAACCCGGCGAAGTCGGGCAGTAACATCGATCCAATCACGATTGCGGCGAGAAAAGCCGCTGGGTTGGAATAGTTTGAAAGGAAACTAAACAATGGCACAATCTATCGCTCTAGCAAGCAAATTCCAGCCAATCCTCGATGAGGTATATAAGGCTGCATCTCTCACCGCACGCATGGACGCGCAGACCAAACCGGTCAACTTTGCCGGCGCGAATGTGGTGAACGTATTCAAAACCAATCCGATTGGGCTTGGCACTTACAGCCGTGTGACCGGTTATCCTTCCGGTCAGGTCGTGGGCGCATGGGAAACCCTGACTCTCGCCATCGAGCGTGGTCGCGGTTTCGTCATTGATCGCATGGACGACGAGGAAACTCTCGGGATGGCCTTCGGCACCCTGGCCAGCGAATTTATTCGCACTGAAGTCGCTCCTGAAATTGACGCCTATCGCTTCGCCAAGTACGCCTCCACTGGCAGTATCAATGGTACCGCTGCTGATCTAACCGCCAACGACATCGTTGCCGCGTTGGATGCCGCTAAACTGGAGCTCGATAAAGACGAAGTCCCAAGCGAAGGGCGCATCCTTTACATTTCTGACACCTGCTTGAACTACCTTGAAGGAAAGGTTTCACGCTTCTTGGGAAATGACAATGCCGTTGACAAACGCGTTATGCGCTACAGTGGTATGGACGTTGTGATGGTGCCTCAGACCCGCTTCTACTCCGCAGTTACTTTGGACGCTGGCGCGGCTGTGGATGCTGGCGGATATGCCAAAACTGGCGGCGCGAAGGACATCAACTTCATGATCATCCACCCAAGTGCTGTATTGCAAGTGACCAAGCACGCAGCTTTGAAGGTATTCACACCGGAAGAGAATCAGACCAGTGACGGCTGGTTGGTGCAATACCGCATTTACCACGACGCATTCGTATATGCCAACAAGCTGAACGGCATCTACTTGCACAAAACAGCCTCCTAAGGTTTGTGATGAAACTGATCAATAGCGGCATCACAATCGACGTAAACCCGAACGAGGCGCAACGCTATTTGTCTGCTGGATATGTTGAGGTCAAGGAGTCGGTAGAGATGCCGGCTGAACCTCAACCCGAGCCATCACTAAAGGGTGGCAGGCCTGAGGTGGTAGAAGCTCCAAAGGCGCGAAAATTAGCCAAGAAGAAAGGATAGACTCTATGGCAACAATCAAATCTCTCACCGGCGCTGGCTGGCTGAAAGACGCGGACGATAACTTTGCGGCTGTCAACGCGGAACTCGCCAACACCTCCGGTTATCATGTAACCCCGTTCGTGTTCGACACGGCGGTGAACGACGCTACCTCGCCGACTCCGGTCAGCAACAAGACGGCTGCGGCACACCCGCTGGCGGTTGTTATTCCTGACAACGCGATTGTCATTGGCGGCTCAATTGACGTGATTACTGGCGTGACTTCGGACGGCGGCGCTACTGTAGCAATTAGCCTGGTGAACGCTAACGACTTGATTACTGCTACCGGCAAGTCAAGTTTGGCGGCAAAAGCACAACTGCCTCTGGCGGCTGTGATCGCCGCGCCCATCAAGCTGGAAGCGGCTAAACCCGTGACCGTCACCGTTGGTACTGCGCCTCTCACGGCTGGCAAAATCAACGGCTACATTATCTGGATTGAAGGTGAATAATGGCTATTTCTGGAATTGAATGGGCAAGCAAGATTCCGTTTGGCGGCGTTTATACCGCTGTCGAAGATGACAACACCGCGAACAAAGCCTCTATTGACACCGGCAAAGCGGATGCGGTTGGTTGCATCGTGCAGATTATTCGCGCTGGCGTGGTGGTTGGTGCTGACGCGAAAGTTAGCCAAGCGGCTGGCGTGATTGCGGTTGAGGATGGTTCTACTTACAAAGTAACTGCCGCTGATGTAATCAACTGGATCGTATTTTAGAGTAACGTCTGAACGGGGTGGGGCAGGTTCCTCTCCTTTCCTACCCCACCCCGAGCCTAATGGAGCGAAACTATGGCGGCAAGAGCAACGATGACAGGATTGATCACACTGGTACGCGGGCTGATCAACGATCCGGCTGGCGCCTCGCAGGCGTTCACGGATGAGGACATCCAGGAACAATTAGATGAGGTTCGCGAGTATGTGCGATTGGACACACTTACGCCATATGCTGAGCCAGATGACTCACAACTGAAATTCCAATCCCCTTACAAATATTGGGAAAGTGGTCTTGTGCTGACAGATCCTGCTGGCACTGTACTTACACCGAGCACGTCAGACCTGAAGAGCGGCTACTTTACGTTTTTGACATCCCAGGAAGCGGTTGACGCGACCGGATTCACTTACGACGTTTATGCCGCGAGCGCGGTATTGCTGACGCTTTGGGCAGGCAGAATTGAGCAGGACCTTACCAAGTTTAGCGCGGATGGATCCTCGTATGAATTTGAGGGATTGGGAAACAGCAAGTTGAAGCTGGCCAGTCAGTACAAAGCAAAGTCGCCTCGTTTTGGGGCGATTCAGACGGCAAGGATGGTAAGAGATGACCACACTGGTTAGCGCCGGAAATCTGGCGAAAATGCGCGCTACGCAGGAATCTAATCTGCCTGAGACGGCGTACATTCAAGGCTTGACCGTCACGAATGGCGCGGATGGATGGATCGAAGCCTGGACGACCAAAGCGACGGTGAACGCGCGCTTGGGTGAGCCTAAGGGCGAGCAGGAGAAGGCGATCGCATCGACCGTTACGGTTGGCAAGGTGAACGTGATCACTCTGCCGTTCGGGACGAGCGTGCTGGACACGGATCAAATCCAAATTTTGGGAAAAAACTATAGGGTCCATTGGACAAATGTCGGAAAGTCGCACGCAACGGCTCTCCGGGTAATCGTTACGGAGGCATGAAATGAATTTTGATCAGGTAATCAACGGAGTGCCACTGATCCTTGTGGTTATGGGATTGGTGGAACTCAGTAAGTCATTTGGCGCGGAAGGCAGAATTCTGACCGCGATTAGTTTTGTGATCGGGCTTGTGTTGGGTGTTTTGTACCAGGTGAGTCTCGGTTTACCAGCTGGTTTTGCGGGCTGGTTCGGATCGGTGGTATTTGGATTGGCTTTGGGATTGATGGCCAGTAAGGTATACGACGCGATTCGCAGCGCGACAAAAGGTGATGGAGCTGCCGGATGACTGGCGGGGAGTTACTCCCAGCGACCGCATGGGAACAAGCCGCGATCATCGGTATATTCATCGTGTTTTTTGTCTACGTTCTGGCGTGGATGGCAAAGCGCAATGCCAGTGATCAGCAATTCCAGGCATCGGAGTCTGATAAATGGCAGAAGTTTATCGGCGAAATTGATGATAAATGGCGCGCGTTCAACAAAGAGCAGCGGATTGAAAACAATGACTCGCTCAAGTGTGTGGAAAACAGCCTGAAGGATCTGACTACGGTTACACAGGGACTGGTAAGCGAGGTAAAGGAGATGCGGTCGGATACAAGCGTGTTTTTTGAAAACTTCGCATCGCATGACAAGCAAGCCAGAGAGATCCTGAACGAAGTCAAGAAACCGGCAAGGCAGCGAGTGAGCAAGGAAACAAGCGCAAAATGAACGTCACGGTTCGCACGACCATCACGGACAACCGCATTCCTGGGATCATCGCAAGATTTCCGGGAGCGGTTTCGAAGGTGGTGGCAAAAACAGCGTTTGACATCGAAGCAACGGCGAAGGCGCGCGTACCAGTGAAATCAGGCACTTTGCAGCGCAGCATTGCCGCGGAGGTTGAGCAATTCAGCGCGACGATCGCCCCACACACGGAGTACGACGCTTATGTGGAGCTTGGCACGTACAAGATGGCAGCGCAGCCGTATATGCGACCCGCAGCCGATATGCACGAACCAAAGTTTGTGGCGGCGATCGATGAGATCGTGAAAAGGATGTAATGGCAGACGGATCCGCGTGGATTTACTCAGTATTGACGGGCAGCACATCGTTGGCGGCTCTGGTTGGCACGCGCATTTATCGTGACGAAGCGCCGGAGAATACGACCTACCCGTTCGTGGTGATGCAACAGATTGACGCTGTGCCGGTGCAGAACGCATTCAGAGATCGATTGATGGATGGTGAGCGCTGGCAGATCAAGGCGGTCAACAAGGCGACCAATTACACGACGGTCAATTCGATTGCGGCGCTGGTTGAAACCTTGTTGCATAAGACGCGCGGCTCGAATGTGTTGAGCAGCGTGTTGGAGTTCAAAATGCCAATGACCGAAAAGGACAATGGCAACACATACAAAACAATGATTTTAGATTTTCGGGTGCATACCCAGTAAAGGAAATAGACAATGAGTTTACCAGCAGCAGTATTTCAGGGTATCCAGGTTGGTGTTGAAAGCACTCCCGGAACACCCGTAGCCGCCAATAAGAAACTATTGGCAGTCAGCATGACACCCTCGCCACAGGCGGAGACCAAGCCGTTCCGAGCGATGGGGAACAAATACGCCTCGTTCGCGGCGCTCAACAAAGAGTGGTCGAGCATCAACATCGAAGGCGCGCCGACCTACAACGAGATCGTGTACCTGCTTTCGGGCATGATGCACTATGCCGCCCCGGTTCAGCAAGGCGCAACAGCCGCTTACAAATGGACGTTTGTAAGCAATACCAGCGGGGCTGACGTGGGCAAGAGCTTCACCATCGAACAGGGTGACTCTTCAAGCGCTTGGCGTGTGGCTGGGGCAAAGATCAGCGGATTGACCTTCAACTTTGGGCGCAATGACGTTTCTGTCAACGGCTCCGGCGTGGGTGAAGCACTGGAAACAGGTATCACGATCACGGCGGGTCCCTCCGCGCTTTCGCCAGTGCCGATCTTGCCGAGCCATTTGAAGTTTTACATGGCGGATACTCAGGCAGGTTTGGCGGGCGCAACTGCCCTGACCAATTCGTTCAACATGGAATGGTCGTTGACCGACAAGTTTGGGTTGGCATGGCCAGTTGGACAGGATCCGGAAGCGGTGGAAGGGGAACCGAACGCCTCGGGCAAGATCACGGTCGCGACCGACACGGCTGGGATGGGCTTGATCACGACATTGCGCAACGCGGCGACCAAGTGGTTCCGCATTGAAGCGACTGGCGCGCAGATCGCCTCACCCTACAATCACAAGTTCACGATTGACTTCCCGGCGCAGGTGGAGAGCGTGGGCGACTTCAGCAACCTGGACAATGTTTACACGGTTCAGTTTGGGCTGTTGCCGATCCATGACGCGACCTGGGGCAAGTCGGTGAATATTGAAGTGATCACCAACCTGAGCGCACTGTAGGAGTTGGCATGAGACTTTCGGATTTGACGAAAGATTTGAAAAAGATTGCGGTAGTTTACAAGACTGCCGCAAAAGAATTTACAGTCGAAATCGAATATCGCACCCAGGCAGTCACGGTAGGTTTTTTATCTGAGATGCAGGAGCTGGTCGGTGTCAAGCGGGTGGTATATCAAATTGAGAAGGTGATCTCCAGCTGGGACTTGACCGACGACAACGACAAAGTGATTCCGGTCACAGCAGAAGCCATAGAGAAGAATGGCATCCCGATTTACTTGCTGAGCTCGATGCTGGACGCGATCGCGCAGGACAAGTTGGTGCTCAGTGACGACTCAAAAAACGGATAGCGGCGTTTCTCTGCGCGCCGCAAGTGTATCCGCCACCTTACCAGGCAGAGTACGAGGTCTATGAGTTATTTTGGATCGCGAAAGAGGTAGGTGTGCCGGTGTGGGAGTTGGCGAAACAGCCGGCGTATATTCTGGAAGGGTACAGGGCGATGATGTGGATTGATAACAGAGTGAAGGCAGAATATACGAGAAAGGCTCAGAATGTCAAACATAACTGAGATTGTTGTAGCGATTGAGGCAACTGGCACTGAAGCTGTTTTGGCTGCGCTAAAGCAGGTGGATGGCGCGCAAACCACGATGGCAAATAAGACCACGCAGCTTGGCAAGGGAACATCGCAGGCTACGTCTGAAGGTGGGAACGCGCTGATCCAATTCGGGCAAAAGTGGCAGGGGGCAGTGGCTGCAGTCACAACTGCGGCTCTTCCAATTATGGCAGTGACCAAAGCGGTCAAAGCTGGGATTGAATTTACCCAGGAAGGCGCGAGCCTTGATTTTGCCGCGACCAAGTTTGATAACTTGGCAGGATCGATTGGAGCGACTGGTAGCAAATTGCTGAGTGACCTGCGCACGGCTTCACGAGGGGTCAAAAGTGATTTTGAACTAATGGGATTGGCATCCAACCTGATGGCCATGCGTCTGGCAAAGACGCCGGAAGATGTCGTACGGCTAACGGCTGTTGCTGGCGCGATGAACATGGACATGAGTCAATTGACGATGACATTGACAAATATGTCAAAATTACGTCTTGACCAATTGGGGTTGAGCGTTGAGGGTGTGACAACTCGATTTGAAGCGCTCAAGAAGGCCGGGGGCATGACCGAGCAAGAAGCCTGGTTCCAGGCTGTTGTTGGCGCTGGTGAGGAAGCCATTGGTGTTATGGGGCACATCGCTGATACAGACGCGGGTACATGGGCACGGATGTCCGCGAACCAGAAAACCTATTGGGACAACATAAAGAGGGACACATCAAGTGCAGGCGCGACGTGGGCAGAGTTTTGGGGAAACGCATATGGGGATAATAATAAGATACGAGAAGCGAAGAAATCTTTTCAGGAACTCATTGATGCTGGCTTAATTCCTGATGATCTTGCACAAAAGTACAAAGACTCGGTACCAAAATACGAAGGATTTGTACAAGACGCGGCGAAGATATTTTTTAAGAATAATGAACAGTTAATCAAAAATGCTCAGGATACCGCCGATCGTATTGCCGCTTCCTATGCATGGCGCGGCACTTCAGAATTGGGCGGTGTTAGCGGACTAATGAGCGGAATGGGTGATCTGTCCTCGCTGCAGGAGCTAAAACTTGACCTGATTACGAATGAATCACTGGCGAAGGTTGCAGAAATGCGCGCTGGGTACGCGGCGATCGGCGCTGACTGGGAATCGATGGCAAAAATGGCCATCGAATACGACGAGGTATTGTACGATGTGACGGCAAATAACAAGGATCTGGCGGAGCTGCAGGCGATTGTTGACGGGACATCAGACTCATTCTACGGTCAGGCAATGAGCGTGGAGGAAGCGAAAGGGGCGATTGTAGGGCTTACGGAGACCAACGCTGGGCTTGAAAGATCAATGGCGCAAGTTGCCGCGAATATGACACTTTCGATGATGCAGGCTTCAATGGAGATCGGCGGCTATACGGAGAGCGAGATTGCGGCGCTGACTCAGTTTATGGTCGATGCTGGGATGATCAGTGCAGAAGCGGCGGAACGGATGAAGACAGATTACATCGCTGCAATGAATTTGGCAAACTCATTGGAATTAGAAGCGAAGATCGGCGAAATCCTTGCAGATACGACAAATTATGAAAATGGGCTCGCGATTGTTGACAACATGTTAGTTGACGCGAAAACCGGCGAAGTGCTGGCGGATATTACTAAATATTTAGCTGGAATGTCAGAAGCCGACCTTGCAAAGTTGGATCCGAAAATTGTGGAGATCCTTGCGGAGATTGGACCTTATCTGGCTGATTTGCTGGCATTACCGGATCCAGACGGTAAGGATGTCACCATTACCGCGACATATAATGACCCTGGCTTCGTTCCTGACGTGCCTAATAGTGTTGATATTTGGGTTAATTATGTCGGTAACGGACTGGAGATGAGGGCAACTGGCGGTTCTGTTTATCCTGGCAATAACTATCTTTGGCAAGAGCCGGGTCGTGAGGGGGAGTTATTGCTACCCGAAAAATACGGGCGCGTGCTGAGTAACATGGAAGTCGCGCAGGTGGTTCGGGGTGCGCTGACCGGCGGAGAAAGCGGAGGCACATCCAGAGAGAAACCGAATGTCACGACAAATAATTATTACACGCTGAATATGCCGACCTCGAGCAACCCGGCGGATGTTGGGATGGCATTTGAACTGATGCAATCTCTTGGAGGTGCGGTATGAGCAACGCCATTGACAAACTTGAATTATTCGTTGTTGTGCCGAAGTACGGAGTTAATCTTGTCAAAAATCCCCACCCGAGAACTACCTGGAGCTACATTGCAACGGGTGGATCGACGGTTGGATTGGCTTCGGAGTTATCAGCACCCTACAATACCTATTCGCGACGTGGAGCAGACTGTCTGTATTTCACTCCAGTGGCGAGTACAGCGAGCGGCGTTGGTATAGGACTCGCTTTGAGTGCCGGCGCAACGTACACATTTGCGGCGGACATATTGACCACCGAAGGGGAGCCGCTGCAATTGCTGATTTATGACACGACCGCGTGGGCACTGGCTGGGTCACTCAGTTTCACCGCATCAGGAGATTGGGAACGAAGATCGCTGACCTTTACCTGCCCAACAACTGACACCTACAGTATCAGGGTTACAAGAGCTGGTACGAGTGCCAATAATTACATGGTTTTTACTGACGGGTGGCAAGTTGAAGCAGGCACAAGAGCTACAACATTCATCATTGGAGATGAACCTGGATTTGGCGAAGGTGATTATTACTGGTCAGAAGAGCCGTATAAATCAAGTTCCATACGATCAGGATTAACCCGACATGGCGGATACCTGTTGCGGATCAGTGATTACGCCATGATTACAGCCATGCCCGGATTGGGCATGGGCACGTTTACTCAGATTATGACCGATATGGTTTCTGGCGGCGCATTGTATCAGGATTTTATTCGGACACCGAGAACATTCAGCGTTGTTCTGGAGTTTGCTGGAAGTGACACTAAAGATTTGCACGAAAAGAGGCGCACGTTAATTGACGCGTTACGCCCAGATTATGCAGGAGGTGGGCAAACGCTGGTGTTGAGATATCAGGGCTTCGATAACAATGGTGTAGAAGCTACCCAGCCACTTGATATCGAATGCGTGCTGATGTCTGGGCTTCAGGAAATACCCACCCTTCCAACCTATCACGAAGACGTGCTGATATTTAATTTGCCAGATGGGCATATTCGAGGCGCGTTCCAGCAAGGCATGGGGCTGGAGATGTTTCAGACGTTAACTCAGGCGAACAACATTGTGAAGCGTACGTCGACTGGCGCGTGGTCAGAACTTGGCGCGGCCGGGTTGAACGGATTAGTGTACGCGATTGCTGAAGCTCCAAATGGAACTATATTCGTCGGCGGCGCGTTTACGCAAGCTGGTGGCGAGGCAAAAGCGGATTATCTGGCAAAGTACAACCCGTGGACGAATACGTGGAGCGCGGTGACAGCCAATGTTGCGCCCAGCGCAGCAATCAGAGCATTGGCTTTTGACGCAAACGGAAATCTTTATGTGGGCGGTGACTTTGTTACTCTCGATGGTATAACCGGCGCGACCAGAATTGCCAAGATTGCCAACCCCACCTCGGCATCCCCAACCATAACCGCAATGGGAACAGGCGCAAACAATAGTGTTCATACAATCGCAATCAAACCAACAAACGGCCATGTTTATATTGGTGGCGCATTCACTTCGGCTGGGGGAGTTGCTGATACATCGAGAATAGCCTATTGGAATGGATCTACCTGGGTCAAACTAAAAACTGGTTTGAACAACACCGTCTATGCTATTGAGTTTAGCACGTATAGCGTTCCTTACATTGGCGGACTGTTTACCAACGCAGTCAGCACAAACGTTGGCAACTACTTTGTCTATTGGAATGGGGCTGCATTCGTACAGCCAAGTACATTTAAGCCAAACGGAAGTGTTAGGGCGTTGAGATACGTAAAGAGTGTGGGGATATACGTAGGTGGAACATTTACCGGAATTGCCAGCTCAACTTCAACTCTTGCCAATTCAAAGTATGTGGCATTGTGGAATGGCGTAAACTGGAAAGCGCTTTCGACCAGCGTCAATTCACATGTTTACGCATTGGAATATGGAACTGACGGCAGGCTATATATTGGCGGCAACTTTACCTCAGCAGGCACGTTGATCGCACAAGATAAGATAGTCGAGTGGAAAACAGGCGCATTCAGCGCAGTTGACATCGATCTTCCAATTGGGGGTGGAGAATATGTCCAGGCATTGTTTATCTCCAAAAATGGAACATTATATCTTGGGGGGGCGTACACAGGAAGCGCGACAACCGGCAAATACATCAGCAACTATGAAAATAACATGGGAAGCGCGAATACTTTTCCGAACTTTACGATTACCGGACCGGGAACTTTGCGTTCGTTAGTTAATTATTCTACAGGTAAAAGAATAAACTTTACTGATTTAATCCTACAGGAGGGGGAGACAATCACGATAAATCTTGACCCGACAAATCTGTCAATGATCTCATCGTGGAGCGGTAGAAAGGGTTTGTTGGGCACGATCGCGGCAGGATCTGATCACGGCGATTTTTATCTTGCTCCGGGAAGTAATGCGATTCAGGTGTATATGCCAACGGGAACGATTATCGGCACTACTAAGGCGTGGACAAACTGGACGCCAAAATATTGGTCGATTGAGGGTGCGGTGAATTACTAATGGCAGTGCTGACACTTACGACCTCCGCGATTGACACCACCATAAATCAAGATATCCCGACAGTTCCTGATCACACCGATCATGAACAAATGCTATATCGCGTTGGGTTTCACCGACGAACGTTACTCCAATTTGATTTGACCGGGCTACCAGCAAACGCGCTGGTCAGCAAGGTAGAGATGAAGTTGTGGTTTGCACTTACGTACCCGGTTGGTGCCGTTGATGTTTTTCGAGTACTTAAGGCATGGGATGAAAACGCAACATGGAATTCGCCCTGGACGACGCCCGGGTGTGAGAACACTACTTCAGATCGTTCTTCGGTCGTGATGGGTACTGCCATTCCAGCAATAGATTGGGTTACTTTTAATCTTGATGTAACGCAATTCAAGCTCATGCAAGCTTCGAACTACGGCATGTTGTTACAGAGAACTGTCGCCGGTGAGGCGGACAGCCTGATAACTATTCATGGTCGTAGTGAAACTTGGAACAACCCACAGCTCATCATTACTTATACGCTTCCGTCCGGACCACCGTCAGAAAACGAAATTGAGACCGAGTCGTATAAGAAAAAGTCGTACGGCTTGCGCTATCAGGTGGAACATTACAACACAGATGGAATTCGAATAGGAACGTACCAAGCGTTCAACAGTTTGAGTTACGTCAAAACACGAAACACAGTCGGGTCGATGATCATGGTCATGCCTTACAAGCTGGGGGTGGAAGCGGAATTCAAAGTTGGACAACTGTTGGAGATATGGCGTGAGATGGACGGTTTGCTGGAATTGCAGAATGAAACCGCATATGTGATCAGAAGCATAAAGCTTTACAGCGACAGGGATGGGCGTAATCTATTGGACGTAACTGCGACAGATGGACTTGACTTACTGAGTGGCGCCATTGTTGATTACAAGGCGGAGAGTGTACAGGCGAGCAAAGAAGGGTTCGCGGACGACTTGATTAAACAGATTGTTATTGAAAATCTCGGCACGTCGGCGTTAGTAGAAAGACGTTTGCCGCGTTTCACTGTACAGCCAAAAACAAGCTCCAGTGTAAGCATAAAAAAAGATTTTGCATGGCGAAACGTACTGGATGTCTGTACTGAGATTGCTGACAGTGCAACGGAACTTGGCACTCACACCTCGTTTGATGTGGTTAGAACAGACCCAGCAACATTCGAACTAAGAACCTATATCGGTCAACGAGGTTTGAACCACGGTTCGACATCCGGCGACATCCTGAGGGCTGGGGTCGTGTATGGCAATCTTAGGGAAGCGTTTTACGAAGAACAATATGCAGACAGTTACAACGCGATTACGGCTGGTGGGCAAGGAGAGGAAGCCAACCGTATTATCTCCAGAAAAAAGGACGCTAATAGAATAGCCAACGGCTCTCCATACAATCGACGAGAATTGTTTGTCGATGCAAGAGATATGGAAACAGCGGCGTCAGTTGCAAATGAAGCGAATGCTGCTTTACTGGAAAACCGTCCTAAAAAGATTATGGGGGGCAAGCTGGAGAACAATCGCGGAATGAAGTGGAATAGAGATTTTCATTTTGGCGACGTTCTGGCGGTTGAGGCTTTTGGCAAGAATATGGATTGCCACATTGAGTCTGCAAGAGTGGTGGTGGACAGTAAACAGAACGAGCAAGTTAATATTTATTTGCGAGGCGAAAGTGATATCTAACGACAACACCAAACGATTGATTGATGCGCAATCGAAATTGACAAGAAATATCGAACGCCTGAAAACAGGCGAAAAATCGAGCAGCACGGACAGCGTTATTCAAGCAAGAACAGATGCGACTGGTGTCCCATATGTGGATATCGGTACAGGCTTGTATGCCGCACCGGAACTGATTGAAAATGGCGGTTTTAATTACGACTTTACTGGTTGGGAACAAAACAGCCCAGTTGGCTTTACTATCAACAGCAATTCTTACGCAGGCGAAGGCGCAGCGCGCACAATATTGGACTCATCAATGGGCGCAGTAGGTGCTGATCTAACCACAACGAATGCGATAGATCTCGATATCGGGATTGATTATATTGTTGGGTTTTACGTTCGCCGTGTGGATTCTGATCCGGCATATCCTGCTTTGAATTGTGGAATAACTATTATCCATTACGATGAAAACGATGAAACAGTATATACGGAAAATTCTGTTTCTTTCAACGAGGATTCTTATCCGTTTTGGAAATACGTGTATCATCATTTTTCCCCAGCATCAAAATCTGTAAGAATTGTGCTTTGGGTAACAACCATATCGTCCGGAAATTATGAGGTTTACATAGATGAAGCAAGCCTAAAGAGATTTATAAACAGACCTGCTATGAGAATAATCTCGGGCGGAATGTCAGAAGGCATAGAGTTTGACACCCCTACAATAACTTCACAGGGCACAATTCATGGAACTAATTTTACTCAGGAGGCAAATCCCTATAATACTCCGATGGCTGGAGCAGACGGCAAATTATCAGCTGATTGGATACCACAGTTGCCCCACTCTGGTCTGAGTGGCTTGACGACTGACGACCCTCACACGCAATACGTAAAAGACGCCGGAACAGTAACGGACAATGCGATTGTCCGGTTTGATACCACAGACGGACGGACGATTCAGAACAGTTTATTTCTGGTCGACGACACAGGAAACGCCTCTGCGTCCGGATTCTTACTGGCTCAGAGTGGCGGAAGTGGACAAACGATAATTGGAGCAAGTACTCAGGGTTCAATTCAAATTGGACAAATTTCTTCTGGCGGAACTCCTCGAACTCCCTATATTGACTTTTACGCCAATGGGACAGCATACAATGACGTTCGTCTTATTGCATCTGAAGGCTCTCCTAACTCAAGTTATGGGGGAATACTTGGAATTTATGCAAGTCAAGTGAATTTATCACCTGCCGGTAATTTGAGATACAGAAATGTAATACTCGGCGATTGGGTCGCTTGGACTCCTGTTTGGACTGCTACAACCACCAATCCAGTTATTGGAAATGGCACGCTAACTGGAAGATATACACGAATAGGCAATACAGTTCATGCCTCAATTTATTTGCTATTTGGTAGCACGACAACTGCAGGGTCAGGAGTGTATTACTTCTCACTTCCAGTCGCCGCAAATGCGTCTTATATTAATTACTGGGGTGGCAGTTGGACTGCCACCGACGTTACAGTCAACAATTTTAATGGGTCGGTTAGAGCATATGGTTACACCACCATACAGTTACCTTTTACGGGGGGTTCAGCTTACGTCGCTCACCAAACCCCAATGACTTGGGGAAGTGGCGACAGCCTGCGAATTCATTGGACTTACGAGGCAGCGTGATGGATTATCCCTTCGGCATTGACGTGAGCAAGTGGAATCAGCGCATCGACTGGCAGAAAGCCAAAGACGCTGGCGTTCAGTTCGCGTTCTGCAAGGCAACGGAGGGTTCTTCCTGGGTTGACCCGACATTCGCCTACAACTGGCAGGAGTTGCGCAGGTTGCAGATACCGCACGGGGCGTATCACTTCTTCAGACCGACGCAGGACATAGAGAAACAGATACAGCATTTTCTGCTAACCACCGCTCCAGCAGATGAGTATACAGATGTCGGACATTATGACGAATTGTTAGTGCTCGACCTCGAAGATACAGGTGGATATAACAGAACGAACCTAACGGCGTTTGTACGCTTTGCCTTGCGAACATATTACGAATTAGAGGGACGCTACCCCATCATCTACTCACGCGCCTCGTGGCTCAACGCAAACCTGAACTTGAGCGACTTGCCAAAGCTCGATTACTGGCTGGCGCAGTACAGATACGCAATGCCGTTTCCGATTTACACAAGCGAGTTTCCGAGTGACAAAATCACCGCTCCACGTGGGGTCGAGCGGCAACAAATCAAAATTCATCAAACCGGCGACAAGGGCAGTGGGAAACTCTACGGCGCGCAATCGCACTATCTGGATTACGACCGCTTTTTGGGTAGTCACGACCAGCTGCTGGATTGGTTTGGGATGGGGGAAGTACAGCCGGATCCGGTTGAAATTGAGCCGCTTTACTCAGTAAGAATCACAGAATGGGCAACCCCATTTGTGAACGTTAGATCAGAACCACGCCTTGCCGCGTCAACGGACATTGGCGACGCGTTCCCTGGGCAGCTGCTGGATGTGCTTGAAGAGAGAACCGTCGGGCAGGATCTGTGGCTGAGGACAGATCGTGGCTGGTTGATGGCGAAATTTACAGAGCGGATCAGCCTGCCGGTTGGTGGGCTCTTGAACGTTCCGCTGTATTCGCAGCGGGATCCGCGTTGGGCGAATGATCGGATGGGCAGCTCAGCGATCACTTTGGGGCAGGAAGGCTGTCTGATTAGCACTGTGGCATCGTTTATGAGCTTTTTGGGTCACCAGGAAACGCCTGGATCCTTCAACAAAAAACTGACTGCGAACGGCGGGTACGCTTCACCGAACCTGTATTACTGGAACATGCCGGCGGTCTTGTTTGGAGATGTTTTGAAAAGTGAGGACCGCTCATTCAGCAATGGGATTGGGTTCGAGGACGAAGTCACCCGCATTCTGGAAGAAAAGAGGCCAGTTTTGGCGATGGTCGATTTTATTCCAGGCGGAACCTTCAACCAGCACTGGGTGCTGATCGTTGGAAAAGTGGACGGGGTCTTTTACCTGGTTGATCCGTGGTGGGGAAACGTACAGGCTTTACACGCAAGGTACAACAAGATATTCAGGATTATTGGCTACAAACGCAATTGAGGAGCTCAATTTGACCATAGGAACGCTGCAACAAGGGGCTGTAACAACCGCAAGGATTGATTACTCAGGTGGGAACACCGAACACCTGTTATTCATCTCATCTGACTTGCACATTGACTCGGTTTCATGCAATCGGGAAAAGTTGATCGGCGATTTGGCAGAAGCGAAGGACCGGAACGCGAAGATCCTGCTGTTTGGTGACATATTTGACGCCATGCAAGGCAGGTTTGATCCGCGCAGATCCCTGGATGAGTTGAGACCAGAATATCGCAGGCAGGATTACTATGACTTCGTGGTCAAGGATGTGGCGCGCATTCTGGGACCCTATGCCAGGAATATCCTGCTGATCACACCAGGGAACCATGAGACCGCAGTGCTAAAGAACGCTTCGATAAGTCTGATTGACCGGCTGGTTTACTGTCTCAACATGGAACATGGCGGTCAGGTGTTGCAAGGCGGTTATGGCGGCTGGGTGCGGTTTCTGCTTTCGAGGGGTGATCAAGGCGGAAGATTATCTGTAAAGATGAAATACCATCATGGCTTTGGCGGGGACGCGCCGGTCACAAGGGGCGTGATCCACACCAATCGACAGCAGGTTTACATCAATGACGCCGATATCATCGTCAACGGGCACAATCACAATGCCTATTATGTTCCGATCGTGAGCGAGACGATCTCTGACTCTGGCAAGGTGGTTTATCATGCCACCCACCATGTTCGGACGCCTGGTTACAAGCAGGAATATGGCGATGGCATGAGCGGATGGGCAGTTGAAAAAGGGATGGTCCCAAAACCGTTGGGCGGCGCGTTCGTGAAGCTGAACGTGATTGAAAATGGTTTGAGACGAGGGAGCGCGAAGACCTTGTCCTGCCAGATCAGCGTGCAACCTGTTATTCACGCACCGGAAGTTGCTTAACCTTGCCAACCTACGTCTACAAATGCTCATGCTGCGGCAAGGTGATCGAGCTGGAACAGTCGTATAACGTCGAAGAGCGCGAGGAAGTCAAGTGCCGCGAGTGCCGCGAGTCAATGGAGCGCGTGTGGCAACCTGTACACTTCCACTTCAGGGGCAGCGGCTGGTACAAAACGGATGCAGTAAGTTCGCAAAAAGGATAACATTGGGTAATCGCTTCAGGGAGTACCGCGCGAAAAAGGCTGGTGTCACGTTTACCGGACTCTGGCGTAACGCTCACGAGGGACGCTGGTACAAGCGCAAGTTGCACAAAGCACGGCGTCAAGCCTGGAAGCGCGGCGTCGAGGGCGTGCCGGACAACTGGTACGAAAGCATGTGCAACTGGAAAGGCTGGGAGAATGAACGGGGCTGACAAGGATCGTGTGACGGCGCAAGCCTTCACCAACCCGCCTGCAATGGCGGCAGCTCCACTGGAGATACGCTTCGTCACATGCGGTAAACAGCCACTCGAAAGGGTGGCTGTTTACTTTGGTGCTAATTTATGACACGATAGTGGCACGAAAGTAAAGTCTCGGTGACACAAAATGTCTCAGTTTCGATTGTAATCGATGATTATTATAATCTTGCGGAGTATTCGATCATAGTCGAAGGCGCACAACGATACACAATCATCTGTGTTTGTGTATGGTTAGGATAATGAACATAATCTGTCTATTATTGTGCTCTGTAAGTGATGATAGCACTCACATTTGAACTGGAAATTAGGATCATGCTAATTATCAGTTCAAATTAATACATGACGGCGCGGTCATGTTCGATATTCGCTTATTTTAATACACGAGTGAGCGCGAACGGAACGCCGTGATTGACTCTTGCGGTCACAAGTGTAAACATGGATGAGCCTTATTTACACATTATTCCAACGAATTTTGTACATTTCGGAGTTGCGCTCCGAAAATTCCAGTTATGGTGTAATTCCGCAGTCCGATTGCGTAATTTCGCGGTTACAGCGTAATTTTCGAGAAATTGCGGGTTAAACCGAAATAACGAGAAATTGCGGTTTAATCCGCAAGTTGTCAATAAGGTTACAATACTCAGCACGTCAACGAGGGGCTGCGCATGGTTAGTTGTCAATAGCGTTTACAATCCACATGAAATACGCAAAACCAAACGACTCGCCAGACTCAAAAAACAGCCCCAAAAACCCACACGACCTCGTAGGTGAATAAATACTCGCAAGGAATCCAGAACGCAGGTTGTTCCCCTACGACTTTGGCGGGCTGGAGTCAGCAGCAGGCAATCCGCTACCAATTGTCCACTGGTGAGGCTTTGACATGGGCAGCGCGCAGATCATCGTCGTTTTGGGCTAAATAGCGATGCAATACGCTCAGATCCGCGTGTCCCATCAATTTTTGGAGCGAATAAACGTCCATTCCAGACCGGAGACAAGAGAGCGCAAAGGCGCGTCGGAAGGCATGCAATTCTGGTTTGGGAACATTGGCGAGCTTTGACCGTCTTTTAAGGATCAGGTTCAAACCCCAGTAAGTTAAACGATCGCCATTCTCGGTCACCCAGGCGGCATCCTCATCATCCGATCGAAAGCGCAGATACTGACGAACGGCTTTGCGGGTACGCTTGCCAATCAGGACGATGCGTGGCTTGCCACCTTTTCCCTTGCGGATCACCACATCCCCTCCGATCGGGTCCACATCATCCAGATCCAGGGAGATCAGTTCACTTGCCCTGATGCCAGTATCCAGCAAGAAAAGCAGGACGGCATAATCACGCGCGCCGTGGAACTGGGAAGCGTCGCACACTTTGAGCAACTTCGAGACGGTTTTTAGATCGACGGGTTCCAGCGGTAAGATAGACACCCTGGGTGCTTTGACGTTGCGGATCGGGTTATTCCAGTCCATGTCACATTCTTTTTCATACCAAAGCAGGAAGGCACGCAGGCAACGAAAAGCGGCATGGACCCCACCCGGATTGTGCGTATGGCTCAGCTCGATCAGGAACTCACGGATGTGGGTGGATGTAATTTGGCTGACACGATCGATGTCGCGGGAAGCGGCAAAGTCGGAAAGTAGTTTGAGTTTCCAGGTGTAAAACTTTAGCGTCCCTTGTGACAGATCTTGACTTCGACGATCCAACAGGAAAGCCTTTAGCCAACGTTCCAGATTGTCAGAATCGTTAGTTTTTGGGAGAGTCCACTGCTCATGATTTCGGGAATTCATCGGAAATGCCTCATATTCTGGCATTCCAACGAGTAAATATTAGGATTTATGGCGAGGCTGGGATTTGAACCCAGAACCAATGGCTTATGAGTCCACTCTGCTATTTTGACCCAATTAATCACGCATTTACTCGTTGAAATGTCCTGTTTTTGTAGTTTATTTGGTATAGGATCCATTGCTCATCGATTCCGCTTTTGACCTTTTTGGCATGCCAATTTTCCGCTTTTGACCTATTGACTCTGGTGCGACTCACTGTAAAATAGAACTTACGTTCTAATAATAGCCAATGTGGAACGCTAAAGGGCTACGAGAAGGAGGGCAGTTGTTACTACACCGTTTCAAAGTTTCGAACACAGTCATGCTCAGATTGACTTTTTTAGGTAAAGAGATTCTAATCATCATCAGGAGCAAATAACATGGACACTGCCACAGCACTCGCAATTGTTAGTTTATGCTTGAGCCTGCATGCGATTTCGGTCAATATCATCGTAGCCATCCTCGAGAGTAAAGAAAAGCGAGCCCGCTCAAAAGAAGAGCAATTGTAGATACAATCGTTGGGTAGGTTTTGTGCCAGAAGGTTTCAACACTTTCCTTTTGGCGTTCTTCGACCAGGGCACGCCCTTCTGGTGTGGCTTCAATCATGGCGTATTCCTCAAGGAAGCCGTCGGCAGAATTATTTCCGATGACTTTGGAAAATATCACCAACTTTGAAGCCCTGAGCCAACGAATCTGATCCGTAGAATAATCCGGCTCAAAACCAGCCTTGATCCGATCAAAAGACTGCAGGCAGACTGTGGCCTTGCCATCTTTGGCAACTATCTCACGCAAAAGACGAAGGTTGTTTCTGTCGATGGTTTGCAATCCCCTACCCCTTGCTGAGCAGGAACTCCATCATGTCGAGGATGGTCTGACGATCCCTGGCGTCCAGCTGCTGGAAGAGGTAGACCAGCTGCTCGGTTTGGGGATTTTCGGTGGCGGACGGTTGATTGGTGGCAATTCGGAACACTTCGACTGGCGACATCCTCAAGCCTTGCGCTATGGCCAGTATGGAGTCAATGCCAGCGTTACGTTCACCGTTAGCGATTCGCCAGATTGTTGTTGGGCTTACTTCGCCTCGCTTGGCAACATCGGCAAGCGTTATGCCACGGATCTCAATTTCCTTTTGTAGCCATTCCACGAATTGCAATTTGCTCATATACCAATACATTTTAGCCTCCAGTCAATTCACTTTGGTCAATTGGTAAATTGCCTCTTGACAATTCTATAATACTGTGTTTTAATTGCCTGCAGACAAACATTCACACGACAAGAGGCAATATGAACGAGCTAAAACAGGTGAACATTTCCCTAACTACAGAAGATTACGAAAAACTTACGACATTGATGTTGGAAGTAAAAGAACTCAACCGTTCCGCTTTTATCCGATCGTTGATCGAGCGGGCGTGGGCGGAGCATGAGGGGAGGGCATGATGGACGGACACACCCGACTGGACGAGATGGTTGACAACGAGGCACGCTGGCGAATTATGGACGCGATCGCAGCCGCCACGACGACCGAAGAGGTTGAGGCAATTCAAGCTGACTGCGAGCACCGCTACAAGGGCATGAGCCACGAGTGCTGGATCTGTGGACATGTGCAGACGGTGGAAGAGCTCGAAGCAGACGACATTCCATTTTGACAAAGGAGAAACATGGAAGCAGCACTGGTATTTGTTCTGGTAGTTATGTTGGTTGGATCACCGTTCGTGTTGTTGGCGATGATCGCAGGCGTGATCGAAGAGAAGGAGCGCAACCGATGAGCGCATGGGATGGACTGACCCGAAACGTGATTTTGGATGAGAGACTGCCCAGGGAACGAAGAGCGGTATCGCTGGATGATTTGATCGCGACGAAAGACGCCTACCTGAGCGACAAGAACAAGGCAGAGGAAACGTTGTGGCGGATCTTCATCTTCATTGGTAAGAAGCAAGGGCGGGGCGGTGGAATTCGCGACGAAGCCTGGGTGAAGAAGCTGGTAGCTGAGACGCTGGTGGAATTGGGAAACCAGGACGACGCGAAACGATTTCTTGAGCAGTTAAACGAAACAGTCCCGGTAGCACCCGAGACTGAATCAAAAACAAAATAATCAAACAATCAAAAGGAGTATATCACATGACCGAGTTAATCCCATATCAAGACAGAACCCTGACCACTTATGACGAGGTGGAACGGGCGGCAAAGGCGATGGCTGGAAGCGGCTTCTTCGCCGACACGAGGCAGGCATCCCAGGCGATCGTGAAGATCATGGCGGGACGAGAGCTGGGAGTGGGTCCGTTCGCAAGCATGACGGGCGTGAATATCATCCAGGGCAAACCGGCTTTTGGCGCGAACCTGATGGCGGCTTGCGTGAAGAAAAGCGGGCGTTACAACTACCGCGTGACCGAGATGACCGACAAGACCTGCACGATCGAGTTCATGGAGAAATTGGACGGAAAGTGGCTGAACAGCGGTGTTTCGAGCTTCACGATCGAGGACGCGCGCAAAGCTGGGACGAAGAATTTGGACAAGTTCCCGAGGAACATGCTTTTCGCCAGGGCGATGAGCAACGGGGTACGGTGGTTCTGCCCGGATGTAATGAACGGCGCGCCAGCATACACGCCTGAGGAATTGGGCGCGGAAGTGGATCAGGATGGGAACGTGGTTGACGCGGTCGTGGTTGAGCCTGCTCCGACCAGAGAACCCGCGCCAATTGAGATCGCAGCTGGTGGCTGGGTGGATCCGCTTTGGAGCGAACCCTCACTAAAGGGGGGTGAACCAGAACCGCAGCCTGAGTTGGTGAGCAAGAGCGAAGAGAAGCCCTACGCGGAGCTGGAACTGGCGGAATTGACGGTTCGTTGGAACGCGCTATCGAAGTCGTTGAAAGAGAACCACCTGAGCGATGAGGAACGCGCCGACAAGGAGGCACGCAAGGCAGAGATCAAGCGGATCATCACCGCGAAACGTGAAGGTGCAAAATGACCCGTTATTGCTCGACCTGCAAGTATTTTGCGATGGACACGGCGAAACGATTCCCAGTGTACACCTGCCAATTGTGGGAAGACCTGATCAAGCGGGATGAACAGGCGACGACTTGCGACGATTACGTGCCTTTGGCGAATGGGATTGTGACCTCGATTGAGAGGGTGAGATGAACCGTAGAACCTGTTTGACCTGCAAGCACTGGCGCAGACACGCGGATCAGATGGTGGGAAGCTGCGTTGTGGCAGAGTTCCCGGATCCGAACCGCTTCAGACTGCAGCATGAGGATTGTACGGAAGGTCGGTACCAGTGGGGAGAAGACCGACCGGCGGCAAGGATCACGCACAGCAGTGAAACGCCTTTGGTGAATGGAGCGGGCGGGTTGATCCTGAAGCGGGTGTGTGACTATTACGCGGCACCTTTTGGAAGGAGCGACCGATGAAGCCAGGAGACTATTACATGAGGTTGGTTGCGTCAATCAGTGAGGCAGACGTGCGGTTGGTGGCGGCTTGCATGACCGAGAGTGTGGGGATGGAAAACTCGGTCAGATTGGACGATCTTTCACGCCGCGTGGGGATGAATGAGCGCAAAGTGAGAGAAATTTTGTCGAAATTAACGATCGAATATGGCTGGCCAATTGGGGCAATTTCCGGACGGGCTGGCAGATGGATCATCGTAAATGAGGCAGATCGCGACATGGTTTTAGCTGACCTGGGCTCCCGTGTGAGCGAGACACAGGCTCGGATCCGGGCGTTGAGAGCGGCGAAACTGGCACCAGAAGCGCCGCGTGAGGTGGAGGCAGTGCAACCGGCGCTGCTGGACGTACCAGAGCCTGATCCGGTCCCATATTGGAGGTGGTGATGGCGTATACAAGCACTGAGTACGAGTTTTGGGGTAATCCAAAAGTACGAGCTGCAGGTAAGGATGCCGCTATTCTGTACATTGCCGCTAACGGTTATTGCAATCAGTTTATGACGGATGGTTTTATTGCAGCAACTTCGGTTGACACCATTGCTTCGCTTGCGTTTCAGAAACAGCCAAGAAAAGCAATTGAAGCGTTAGTCATAAACAGACTTTGGTATGAAGTAGAGGGCGGGTACCAGGTACACGATTATTTGAAGCATAACAAATCGAAAGCACAAATTGAAAGTTTGATTAGCAAAAGGTCAGCAGCAGGTAAGGCAGGTGCTAATGTACGTTATGAAACAAAAGATGTGGCAAGTGCTATGACAAATGCTGAACAAATGTCATCCGATTTGTCAGGCTCTATCTCTTACTCTATTAATTTAACCACCACCACCACTACGCGCGAGGAGTTGGTTGGTTCAATTTTCAAACTTTACGAACACGAAATTGGGGCAATCACCCAAACCGTAGCAGACGACATCAAAAGCGCGGCTGAAGATTATCCGTTGGAATGGTTTGCTGAGGCGTTCAAGGAAGCCGCCAGAAACAACAAGCGTAATTGGCGTTATGCGTTGGCGATCCTGAAACGTTGGAAAGTGGACGGCTTCAAAGTGGACACGCGCTTGAAACAGCCGATGGCACGTGGAGGTAATGGTTCACGGAGGATCAAGCCTGACATGGGCGACTATGTACCAGACAAGTCGGGCGTTATTGTGGTTACGGAGGATTGACATGGAACAAATTATGACCTGTTTACCGACTTGCGAGATTTGTCACGGCAAAGGATACATCAATCATCCGGAAGGCGTTGAGATATGCCCGAACGACCCGCACAAATATTATGACACGGGCGTGGAGCTTGCGGACAAGGCAGTACCAAGTCTGCTGAAACGGACGAAGGCGATTGAGACAATCCAGGCTGAGTTGAGCAAGCTAATCAAGGCAGGTTATGGCATGGTTTACCTGCAAGGTGATTATGGCATTGGCAAGACGGTTTGTGCCAAATCTTTCACGGTTGACGCGGTGATCGGTTATGGCTCGGCGTTATACCGGCGGCAGTCTGAGCTTGTAAATTACTTACGCGCGAGTTACGACAGCGATTATGGACAGAGCGAGTACAAACATCGACTTGACCGTTTCAAAGGCGTGAAGTGGCTGGTGATCGACGAGGTTGGTCGTGATCGCCTGACCGAGTTTGGTGTTGAGAGCATGGCGGAATTGATTGACACGCGATATCAAGGCGCGTTGAAGAAGCAATTAATGACCGTGCTAATTTCGAATAAAGCGCCTGAAGAGGTGTTCGAGCCTTACGTGGTTGACCGCATCCACGACACGAAAATGCGTGTGTTGGAACTCAAGTCGAACAGCCAAAGGAGCGCGCAATGAGCGAACTGTCTTTCATGGGAAAGTTGATGCAGACGATGGAGTTGTCAAAGACCCATCACACCGGCTTGATACTAACCTACTTTGACATACTCGAGCTAACAGGCGAAATTGAGTCGCTCAAAGGCTACATCGCCGAGCTTGACACGGAAGTAACAAAATGTCACGAATTACAAGACTCGTATTGCGACCGCATTGCCGAGCTTGAGGGGTTGGTAGAGCGGTTGATTGAGTTGGGGGATGTGATAAACGGTGACAAGGATTCGGTATGGACTCTTCAAACTATCAAAGAGTGTTGGACTGAAGATGTCACCAAATGGAAGGAGCGTGAATAATGTGTAACTTTTTTAGTTTCGTAACAGACCCGATTAACCACCCAGCCGAATATTATTTCTTCGACTGGGAGTATCGCAAGGCAAACCTCGAAGATGATGGAGTGGACAGCCATTCTCATATCTGCGCATACTACAAACTCAACGAGGACAAGTGCAACAAATACGAGTACAGCCCGGTGACGGGTGAGTTTGTAGTTGACCAAATCAATTCCAAGAGGGATGACCAAGAAGCAGCGGAAAATCGGGTGAAACGGCAGGACTTCAAAACAATCGTCGAGCCGCTGATTATCAAGCCGATTGTTAATCCGCTTGAATTGCCGAAAGTTGAGCACGTGACAGATGAACAAATTGGCTGGCTGAAGGAGTGGGCTTCGGTCTGGGCTTCGGTCAGGGATTCGGTCTGGGCTTCGGTCAGGGATTTGGTCTGGGCTTCGGTCAGGGATTTGGTCGGGGCTTCGGTCTGGGATTCGGTCGGGTCTTCGGTCTGGGCTTTGGTCGGGGCTTCGGTCAGGAATTTGGTCTTGGATTCGGTCAGGGATTTGGTCGGGGCTTCGGTCTGGGCTTCGGTCAGGGATTCGGTCTGGGCTTCGGTCGGGGCATATTTCAGCAGTTTTTTCGCCATCAACTACAAATACAACTTTTCGTCTGTAGCAAATCTTTGGAACGCAGGGCTTGTGCCATCGTTTGACGGCACGACATGGCGTTTGCATAGCGGGAAAAATGCGGATGTGGTTTATGAGTGGAAGCCGGAGGTG
>Ga0209310_1000651_pt1 | contig 35242 bp, 36 predicted proteins | sample AD_UKC030_MetaG_FD_184415 | JGI IMG/M metagenome (GOLD analysis project Ga0209310, IMG submission 184415) | Active sludge microbial communities of municipal wastewater-treating anaerobic digesters from USA - AD_UKC030_MetaG (SPAdes) (version 2) | ecosystem: Engineered > Bioreactor > Anaerobic >...
GCATGACTCTCTCCATCGCGAACTGAACGCCACGGCACTGTCACGTGGCGCGAACTATAATCGGCCAATTCTAGCCCACTCTTACCCTGCAATGCTTCTCCACCCCCAGTTCGACCCTGTCGCCTTTTCGATCGGCCCGCTCTCGGTGCGCTGGTACGGTTTGATGTATCTGGTCGCTTTCGTTCAGTTTATTTTGCTCGGCCGTTACCGCATTCGCACCCGTCCCGGGTTGATGACGGTCGAACAGCTCGACGACTTGCTGTTCTACGGCATGCTCGGCGTGATCATCGGCGGCCGGCTGGGGCAGGTGCTTTTCTACGAGCCGGGCTACTACCTGGCCAATCCGCTGGAAATCCTCGCCGTCTGGAAAGGCGGCATGTCATTTCACGGTGGCTTTCTCGGCGTGCTGGCCGCGATGGGGCTGTGGTCGCGCAAGCACCGTGTCGCCTGGTTCGACATCACCGATTTCATTGCCCCGCTGGTGCCGCTCGGGCTGGCCGCCGGACGCATCGGCAATTTCATCAACGGCGAACTGTGGGGCCGCGTCGCCGACCCTTCCCTACCGTGGGCGATGATGTTTCCGCAGTCTGGCGACATGCAACCGCGCCACCCGTCGCAGCTCTACCACGTCGGACTGGAAGGCGTCGCGCTGTTCGCGATTTTGTGGCTTTTCAGCAGTCGACCGCGACCGCGTGCCGCGGTATCCGGCGTTTTCCTGATCGGCTACGGCGCCTTCCGCTTCATCACGGAGTTCTTTCGCGAACCGGATCACGGCATTTTCGGGCAGTCGTACACGATCAGCATGGGGCAATGGCTATCGCTGCCGATGATCCTGATCGGCGTCGCCATGCTGGTGATGGCATACCGCAGGAAATCTCTATAATTATGGATTACGTTATCCACCACTCGACAGGAATCGACTCATGACACGTCCGTTCAAGGTTCTCGGCATCCAACAAATCGCCATCGGCGGCCCGTCCAAGGAAAAACTCCGTACATTGTGGGTCGACATGTTCGGCTTGGAAGTCACCAGCACCTTCGTTTCCGAACGCGAAAACGTTGACGAGGATATCTGCGCCATGGGCAGCGGCCCGTTCAAGGTCGAGGTCGACCTGATGCAGCCGCTCGATCCGGAAAAGAAACCGGCCGTGCACACCACCCCGCTCAACCACGTCGGACTGTGGATCGACGATTTGCCCAAGGCCGTCGAGTGGCTGTCGGCCAACGGCGTGCGTTTCGCGCCGGGCGGCATCCGCAAGGGCGCCGCCGGTTTCGACATCACTTTTCTGCACCCGAAGGGCAACGAGGAATCGCCGATCGGCGGCGAAGGCGTGCTGATCGAACTGGTGCAGGCGCCGCCGGAAGTCGTTTCGGCATTCGCGAAGCTCGCTGCCGGTTGATCGTCAAAGCGGGGGCGCCTGTTGCGGTCGACGCCCCAAAAAGGCCAAATTTGGCGCCTCGCCGGTGGATGCTTCGGCTGGCGAGCACCTGAGCCGCGCCGGCAACCCCGTTTCCGTTAAACAGCACCCGGACACGAGTCGCCGAAGTCAGACCGGCCCGGGCATGGTCTTGAAGACGAAAGCCGCCTTTTCCACCTCGGTGATCCAGACCAGCCCGTCGCCATAATGGCCGGTCTGGGCGACCTCGGTGATGCGCTGGAAGATGACCTCGGCCTCCGCATCGGGCGCGATGATCTCGATTCGCACCTTGGGCGAGTAGTCGGTCAGTTCATCCTTGATCCGCTGACGCGTGACATGGCGCGAAGGTGCGCTGCACCCCTCGACCTTGCTGACCGTCATGCCCGGAAAATCGGGCAGCGCCACCAGCGCATCGCGCAGGGCAGACAGCTTGTTGGGACGAATAATCGCCTTGATTTCCTTCATGCCTCGACTTCCTCCTCGTCAAACCAGCGATAGATGGTGGGCAAAACCAGCAGCGTCAGCAAGGTACAGGTGATGAGACCGCCGATGACGACGATCGCCAGCGGCCGCTGCACCTCGGAACCCGGCCCGCTCGAGAACAGGAAAGGAATCAGGCCGAGCATGGCCACCGTCGCCGTCATCATCACCGGCCGGAAGCGCAGCGTCGCGCCTTCGACCACCGCCTCGCGCACACTGCGTCCATCTTCGCGCAAGCCGCGAATGTACGACACCAGCACGACGCCGTTGAGTACCGCGATACCCCATAGCGCGATGAAGCCCACCGAAGCCGGCACCGACAGATATTCGCGCGTAACGAACAGGCCGATGATGCCGCCGATCGAGGCGAAGGGCAGTACGGTGATGATCAGGGTCGCGAAGCGCAGCGAATTGAAGAGCAGGAAAAGCAGGAAGAAGATCGCGGCGATGGTGATCGGAATGATCACCGTCAGGTGGCCAAGCGCCCGCTCCATGTTCTGGAACTGACCGCCCCACTCCAGGTAATACCCTTCCGGCAGCTTGATTTGCTGTTCGACCTTCTGCTGCAACTCGGCGACGAAGCTGCCGAGGTCGCGATCCTTGACGTTGACGCCGACGACGATGCGACGCTTGCCGAGTTCTCTCGATATCTGCGCCGGGCCGTCCATCACCCGAATATTCGCAACGTCGGCCAGACGCACCTGCGCACCGTTCGGCGAAGTGATCATCACGCTCGAAATGGCTTCGACATTGTTCCGGAAACTTTCCGGCAGACGAACGGCCCCAGGGAAGCGCCGCTCGCCCTCGAAGATTTCCGTCGCAACCTTGCCGCCGATGGCGGTTTCCAGGACGTCGTTGACATCGGAAACATTGAGTCCGAGCCGGGCGATGGCCTGACGGTCGATCTCGACCGAGAGGTACTGCTGCCCGCTGATCCGCTCGATGCGCAGATCCTGAGCGCCTTGCAGCGTCTGGGCGACCTTGCCGATCTGGCCGGCGATCTTGCGCAGTTGATCGAGGTCGTCGCCAAACACCTTGACCGCAATGTCTGAACGCACGCCGGTCACCATTTCATCGACGCGGTCAGAAATCGGCTGCGCCATGACGATCTGCACGCCCGGCAACGCCTTCAGCTTCTCACGCATCGCGTCCTGGATATCGTCCTGCGTCCAGCCGCTCGGCCATTCGCTGCGCGGTTTCAGGCTGACGATCGGGGTCGACTCGTTGGGCCCCTGCGGGTCGGCCGGCGATTCGCCACGCCCGACCCCGGAAACCGCCGACTTCACCCCCGGCACCTCCATCACCATGCGCATCGCATCCATTTCCATCTTGATCGACTCATCGAGCGAGATGTTCGGTACCCGGTTGATGCCGGGCACCACGGAGCCTTCCTTCATTTCAGGAATGAAGGCCGTACCGAGGAAGGGCAACATGCCGACGCTCAGCACGAAGGCGCCAACCGCCGCCGCCACCGTCATCTTCTCGTTCGCCAGCGTCCAGTGCAGCATCTTCAGGTAGCGTTGCTTCATCACCCGAATAATCTTCGTGTCGTGGTCGCCATCATGCGCGGGTGGTTTCAGCAGGTAGGTCGACATCACCGGCGTCAGCGTCATCGACAGGATCAGCGAAATGCCCAATCCGATGGCTATCGTATAGGCGAGCGGCGCGAACATCTTGCCTTCCATGCCTTGCAGGGTCATCAGCGGCAGGAACACGAGAATAATGATGCCGACGCCGAAAATCACCGGCGTCGCGACCTCAACGACCGCGTGCAGGATCACGCGCAAGGCGCTTTCACCCTTGTTGGCCTGGCGCCCGAGTTGCAGGAAGGCATTCTCGACCACCACGACCGAGCCATCGACCATTAGGCCGATGGCGATGGCCAACCCGCCGAGCGACATCAGGTTGGCCGAGATACCGAACTTGTTCATCGCCATGAAGGTCAGCAAGGGCGTCAGTACCAGCGTCGCGACGACGATCAAGGACGAGCGCACATCGCCAAGGAACAGGAAAAGCACGATGACGACCAGGACGACGCCTTCAAGCAGTACCTTGGTCACGGTCCACAACGCCGCATCAACCAATTCCGAGCGGTCGTAGTACGGCACGATCTTCAGGCCATCGGGCAGCATGCCCTTGGCGTTGATCTCGTCGACCCGCGCCTTGATGCGCCCGACCACCTCCTTGGCATTGCCGCCGGCAATCATCATGACGACGCCGCCAACCGCTTCCGTCACGCCATTCTTGACCACGGCGCCCTGCCGCACGTCATGGCCGATCTTCACCTCGGCCACATCGCCGACGCGCACCGGCACACCATCCTTCTCGCGCAGCACGATGGCGCGCATGTCATCGAGATCCTTGATCAAACCGACGCCGCGGATCAGGTATTGCTCGGCGTATTGCGGCAGCACGCCGCCGCCGGCATTGGCGTTGTTGCGCCCGACCGCCAGGTAGACGTCGGCGATCGAAAGCCCGAAATGGCGCAGCTTGTCCGGATTGACCAATACCTGATACTGCTTGGCAAAGCCGCCCTGCGAATTAATTTCGGCCACCCCGGGAATCGACCGCAGCAAGGGGCGCACCACCCAGTCCTGGGCGACTCGGCGCTGCATCAGCTCATCTTCGGTCAGCGTCCGGTCACCGTCATCCGGGCGATCCAAGGTGTATTGATACACCTCGCCAAGGCCGGTCGACACCGGCCCGAGTACAGGCGCGATGCCTTGCGGCAAGCGCGAACCGACTTCGAGCAGTCGCTCCATGACCAGTTGACGGGCGAAATAGACGTCGGTTTTGTCGTTGAAGACCAAGGTGATCAGCGACAACCCCGGCTTGTTCAGCGAGCGCATTTCCTCCAGCCCGGGCAGGCCGGTCATCGCTACTTCCAGCGGCACGGTGGCAAAACGCTCGACCTCTTCGGGCGAACGGCCCGGTGCTTCGGTGGCGATCTGCACCTGGACGTTGGTGACATCCGGGAAGGCGTCGACCGACAGCTTGCGTGCCGCATCCAGCCCGAAAAAGAAAAGGACGGCGGCAATGACCGCAACGATCAGGCGCTGCTTGAGCGCCTCACGAACAAGGGATTCGATCACGCCCCCTCCATTGCCTTGCGGTTACGTTCGTTGTTCAGGTGGAAGGCGCCATTGACCACCAGCTTTTCGCTTCCCTTGAGACCTGACAGTACGACGCGCATGCCAGCCTGCTCGGGGCCGAGCTTGACTTTCAGCAGGCGAAACACCCCATCGCCCTCGGCCACGAACACATGGTCTTCGTCGCTCTCGCGCACTACTGCGCTGGACGGCACCACCATGCGCTCGACCGCCTTGGCTTCGATCAGCATCGACGCCAGCATCGCCGGTTTCAGGCGACCATCATGGTTATCCAGTTCCGTGCGCACCAGCACCGTGCGGGTTTCCGGATTGATCGTCTGGCCGACGAAAATCAGCTTGCCGATCAGCCTTTCATTGCCCAGCGCCGGCACCTCGATGCTGACCGATTGTCCAACCTTGACCTGGCTGACCTGTTGCTCGGGTACTTGCGCCACCGCCCATAGCCGCGACAGGTCAGCAACGACGAACAGCGTGTCCGCCGGCTGCACAACCTGTCCTTGCGCCAACTTGCGCTCCACCACCACACCGGCCAGCGTCGCCACCACCGGCGTCACCGAATCGACCGCGCCATCCCTGCCCAGGCGCTCGACAGCCGCCGGGCTGACGCCAAGAATATGCAGCTGATCGGCGGCAGCACGGGTTTCGGCGACCGATATCTGGTATTCGCTGGCGCGGCGCTGAACCTCGGCAGCAGCAATGACGTCGGCCTCGTACAAAGCCTGGGCGCGCTCGGCATTGCGCCGGTTGAGCTCCAACTGCGAGCGCGCCTTGAGGTAGGCCAGTTGCTGGCTTGAGAGCTCGCTGCTGTTCAGGCGCGCCAGCACCTCGCCCTTCTTCACCTCCTGGCCCAGCAACGCGTCGATCTGCGTCACGCGCCCGGTCACGGTGGCACCGATGCGCGCCAGACGCTGCTCGTCGAAATCGATGCGCCCGGCCACACGCAGGGTTTCCGCCACGGGACGAATGCTGACATCCGCCAACTGGAGCTGGGCCAGAAGTTCAGGCCCCGGCGCGACCAATGCCGGATCGCTGGCATGCGCAGCCTCGGCTTTTTTGTCCTCCTTGTTGCACCCCAACAGGAGTGCTGCGGTCAACAGCAAAAAGAGGGCGTTTTTCATTCAGTCTTTCCTCCGGGAATCGCCCGCAGTCTTTCGATTTCTACCCAGGCAGTCGCCAGTTCGTAGCGTGCCGAGATCAGTTCGGCGCGTGCTGCACGAAAGACGCGCTGGGCATCGAGCACCTCGAGAAACCCGCGTTCGCCATGGCGATAAGCCGCCTCGGCCACTTTCAACGCCGCTTCCGCCTGCCGCACGATGCCCGATTCGAGCGCCGTCATCTGCGTCTGCGCAATTTCGTACTGCTGGAAGGCGACTTCCAGGGCCTGGGCCAGTGAGAACTCCTGCGCCGCAAGCTCGTTGCGCGCCCGCGACAGTTGCGCGGCCGCCTCGCCCACCGGCCCACTGCGGCGATCCCAGAGCGGAATGGTCACCACCACCCCGACCTGCGACGCGCGGATGTCAGGGTCTTCGTTCATGGCAGCCTTGAGCGCCAGGTTCGGCCAGCGCTGGGTGCGCTCGAGTTCCAATTGGCGCTCGGCACGCACTGTTTCGGCGCGCGCCCGCGCCAATTCGGGGCTGATTTCCGCCAGCTGCTTGCGCAAGCCATCCAGTGGCGGCAAGGCGGGCACATCGCCGAGGCGACCTTTGATGGCGAATTCCATCGGCAAGGCACCACCGACCGCCTGCCGCAACAGCGAGCGCGCCTGCTCGACACGATAACCCGCTGCCTGAGCGACCTTCTGCGCATTCAGTGCCTCGGCATCGGCCTTGATCAGCTCGAAGCGCGCCGCATCGCCGGTGTCTACACGCAACGCGATACGTGAGCGCACACTTTCCATGGCCGCCATGTCTTCCCGGGCATTGCGCAATTCCGCCTCGCGGCGCAGCAGCTCGAAATAACGCCCCCGCAGCCGTGCCAGCAGATCGGCCTCGAAACTGCGTACGTTGGCGGTCGTTGCCTCCAGCCCGGCTTCGGCGGCACCGATGCGCGCCGACCGCCGCCAAGGCATGTCGAGCGGCTGCGTCAGCGTCACGGTGCGAGCGTCGCCCGCAGTACCGGCCGGCGTTCGCGCACGTGTCGAACCGCCCAGGTATTCCAGCTCCGGATTGGGAAAGGCGCCCGCGCTATCGACCGCATGGCGCGCCGCCGTCACCTGGTCGCGCGCCGCCAGCACGGCCCGGCTGGATTCCAGGGCAAGCGATTCCAGCCGGGGCAGGTCGTAGGTGGTCTGCGCGAACGCCAGCGTGGCGCCCAGCCCGCAGGTCAGGACAACAAATTTTGTGCAATGCATCATAAGCAGCATTCTAGCAAGCCTCATACCATTCGCGTCAGCTTGCGGTCAGGAATGATTCAGCGCAGCAATTCGTTCTTCCAGCGGCGGATGCGTCGCGAACAGCGCCATCAGGCCCGCGCCGCCGGCAATGCCGGAAGCGGCCATGCTCTGCGGCAACGGCTCAGTATGCAGGCTGCCCAGGCGACGCAGCGCATTCTGCATCGGCACCGGCGAGCGCATCAGTTGCGCGGCGCCGGCATCGGCCCGGAATTCGCGCTGGCGCGAGAACCAGGCGACGATAATGCTGGCCAGCACGCCGAAAACCACCTGGCTGACCATGCTGGCCACCATATAGCCGATCCCCGGGCCACTGCTGTCGGAACCGCGACGCAGGAAGGAATCGACCGCGTAGCCGACGATGCGCGAGAGAAAGATGACGAAGGTGTTGACCACGCCCTGGATCAGCGTCAGCGTCACCATGTCGCCGTTAGCGATGTGCGCGACCTCATGCGCCAGCACGGCCTCGGCTTCCTCGCGCGTCATGCCCTGCAGCAAACCGGTCGACACCGCGACCAGCGAGCTGTTTTTCGTGGCGCCGGTGGCGAAGGCATTGGGTTCGCCTTCGTAGATGGCGACTTCCGGCATCGCCAGATTGGCCTCTTTGGCGAGACGGGCGACGGTATCGACCAGCCAGACTTCGGTCGAATTGCTCGGCGACTCGATGACATGAGCGCCAACACTGCGCTTGGCCATGAACTTCGACATCGCCAGTGAAATGAAGGCGCCACCGAAGCCGATCACGCCCGAGAAGACGAGCAGCATGCCGAGATTGAGGCCGTTTTCGGTCAGAAAGCGATCGACGCCAAGCAGGTTGACGGCCAGACCGAGCACCAGCATCACGGCGATGTTGGTGGCAAGAAAGAGCACAATACGTTTCATCATGGACTCCATGGATACGGGAACGTGCCGATGATAGTGCAACGCACAATCCTGTAAAATCGCATAACACCTGAATATAACTTCGCATTTTTCTGATCATTTATGGCGAACCTCAATTACAAGCACCTACACTACTTCTGGGTCGTCGCGCACGAGGGCAGCATGACGCGCGCTGCCGAACGGCTGGGTGTCGCGGTGCAGACCATCAGCGGCCAGCTTTCGTTGCTCGAACGCAATCTAGGCAAGGCATTATTCGTCAGCCAGGGCCGAGGACTCGCATTGAGCGATGCAGGCCGCATCGCGCTCGGCTACGCCGACCAGATTTTCCAGCTCGGCGAAGCGCTGGAGGAGGCCGTCGGCAGCGCCGACACCGGTAGTGCCTTACGCCTGCGCACCGGCATTTCGGACGGCATCCCGAAGCTGCTGGCCTATCGCTTGCTGGCATCGGTTTTGGCAATGCCGGAAGACGTGCGCCTGATCTGCAACGAGGGCAGCTTCGAGCCCCTGCTCGCCGAACTGGCCTTACACCATCTTGACGTGGTACTGACCGACCGCCCGGCGCCGGTAGGCGGCAACATCAAGGTATTCAGTACCCAGCTTGGCGACTTCGCTTCCGGATTGTTCGGCAGTGCCGCGCTGGTCGAACGCTACGCTTCCGGATTTCCCGCGAGCCTGAACGGCGCGCCGCTTTTCCTGCCGACCCGGCAAAACGCGCTGCGCGCCCGCATCGACCGCTGGATCGAGGGTGCCGGCATCCGGCCGCGCATCGTCGGTGAATTCCAGGATAGCGCCTTGCTCGGCACCTTCGGACGCGCTGGGCTCGGGTTTTTCCCGGCACCGCTGGCGCTCGCCGAGCAGGTCGCCGAGCAACTCGACGCTCAACCGCTGGGCGAAATGGCCGGCGTCAGCGAACAGATATACGCAATCTCCAACGAACGGCGGATTCGTCACCCGGCCATCGAGGTCCTCTGCTCGTCTTCGCCGAGCAACCCAAATACCTGATTACATTCGGCGCCCGCCCGACGTCGGCAACGCGGGAGTTATAATTTCCACCCCCCAACGCAGAACCAAAGCAGAAAAATCCATGTACCAGTTTCGCAAATTCCTCGCCCTCCTCGCGTTTGTCGTCGTCAGCAGCAACGTGCTGGCCCAACAGTTGCCGGTGCCGCCTGCACTCGCCGCCAAATCCTGGCTGCTGCTGGAAATGGGCTCCGGCCAGGTGTTGACCGCAGAAAAGCCCGACGAGCGCATCGAGCCCGCCTCGCTGACCAAGCTGATGACGGCCTATCTGACCTTCGCCGCGCTGCGCCAGAAGACCATCGCCCTCGACACACCGATTACCGTGTCGCAAAAGGCCTGGAAGACCGGCGGCTCCAAGATGTTCATCCGGGTCGACACGCAGGTGCCGGTCGAAGACCTGATCAAGGGCATGATCGTGCAGTCTGGCAACGACGCCTGTGTCGCGCTGGCCGAGGCGATCGCCGGCAGCGAGGAGAGTTTCGCGCAGATGATGAACCGCGAGGCCAAGCGCCTCGGCATGAATTCGTCGAGCTTCACCAATTCGACCGGCCTGCCCGACCCGCAGTTGTACACCACGGCGCGCGACCTGGCGACGCTGGCATCGGCGCTGATCCGCGACTTCCCCGAGGAATACAAGAAGTATTACTCGATGAAGGAATTCCGCTACAACAACATTACCCAGCCCAACCGCAACCGCCTGCTGTTCATGGACTCCTCGGTCGATGGCGTCAAGACCGGCCACACCGAAGGCGCCGGCTACTGCCTGGTATCGTCTGCCCTGCGCGACAACCGCCGCCTGCTGTCGGTAGTCCTCGGCACCAAGTCGGACGCTACCCGCGCCAGCGAATCGCTCAAGCTGCTCAACTGGGGCTTCCAGTCCTACGATGCCGTGACGCTCTTCCCCAAGGACCAGCCGGTGGCCACGCTGCGTGTCTGGAAGGGCACGCAGAAGACGGTCAAGGCCGGCTTCGACCGTCCGTTCATGATCGCCGTGCCACGCGGCTATGCCGACAAGGTCAAGAGCGAATTCACCCCGCAGCCGCGCCTGATCGCGCCGATCCAGGCTGGCCAGCAACTCGGCTCGCTCAAGGTCACTATCGACGGTAAGGTTTACGGCGAATACCCCGTGCTTGCCCTTGAAAACGTCGATCTCATTGGCATCTTCGGTCGCACCATCGACAGCGTCCTGCTTTGGTTCGAAAAATAAAATGACCCCTTACGTCGCCGACCCCGTCTATCTGAACGGCCGCTTCCTGCCCCTGGCGGAAGCCGGCATCTCGCCGCTCGACCGCGGGTTTCTCTACGGCGACGGGGTCTATGAGTTGATTCCCGTCTACTCGCGCCGTCCCTTCCGCCTCGCCGAACACCTGGTGCGGCTGCAGGCGACGCTGGACGGCATCCGCCTGGCCAACCCGCTCGACACCGCCGGATGGACGGCCGTCGTCGACCGGCTGATTGCCGAAGCGCCGTGGGACGACCAGTCGATCTACCTGCAGGTCACGCGCGGCGCCGACAACAAGCGCGACCACGCCTTCCCGCCGGTCGACGTGCCGCCCACCGCCTTCGCCTTCGCTTCGCCATTGGTCACGACGCCGGCCGACATCCGCGCCACAGGCGTCGCCGCCATTACCGTCGCCGACGACCGCTGGGCGCATTGCAACCTCAAGGTCATCTCGCTGCTCGCCAACATCCTGGCACGCCAGCAGGCGGTTGATGCCGGCTGCGCCGAGGCGCTGCTGATCCGCGACGGCTGGCTCAAGGAAGGCGCGGCCTCGAACATCTTCGTCGTCAAGGACGGCGTGCTGCTCGCCCCGCCCAAGACCAGTTTCATGCTGCCCGGCATCACCTACGACGTTGTCCTCGAACTGGCCGCCTGCCACGGTCAACCACTCGAAATACGCGAAATTCACGAAAATGAACTTCGCGCCGCCGACGAGGTCTGGATGACCTCATCGACCAAGGAAGTGCTGGCGATCACGACGCTCGACGGCAAGGTGGTCGGCGACGGCAAGCCCGGCCCGGTCGGCGAACGGATGTGGCAGTGGTATCAGGACTTCAAGAACACGGTAATGCGCAAAGGCTGAGATGGCTTCGTACAAGGACACCCTCCTCGAATTTCCCTGCGACTTTCCCCTGAAGATCATGGGCAAGGCGGAGGACGAACTCGCCCAGGTAGTCCTCGAGATCGTCACCCGGCATGCCCCCGATTTCGACGGCGCCAGTATGGAAATCCGCGCCAGTTCGGGCGGCAATTACCTGAGCCTGACGTGCACCGTTGTCGCCACCTCGAAGCCGCAACTGGATGCGTTGTACACCGACCTGAGTTCGCACCCGCTGGTCAAGGTAGTCCTTTAAGGTGGAAGTTCGCCGTCTGGGCCGGGTCGACTACGAGCCAACCTGGCACGCCATGCAGGAATTCACCGCGACGCGCACGCCGGAAACGCCCGACGAACTGTGGATCGTCGAGCACCTGCCGGTCTACACGCTCGGCCAAGCCGGCAAGCCCGAGCACATCCTCGAAGACGTAGGCATTCCCATCGTCCAGATTGACCGTGGCGGCCAGGTCACTTACCACGGCCCCGGCCAGGTCGTCATCTACCTGCTGCTCGACCTTGCCCGGCTGAAGATCAAGGTACGCGAGCTGGTCACCGCCATTGAACAAGGGGTGATCGATTTTCTTGCGGCGCATGGCGTCGCTGCCGAACGCCGCGCCGGCGCGCCGGGCGTCTATGTCGGCGAAGCCAAGATCGCCGCGCTCGGCCTGAAAATAAAAAATGGCTGCAGCTACCACGGCTTGTCGCTCAATGTCGATATGGATCTTTACCCATTTACCGCGATCAACCCTTGCGGCTATGCTGGCCTCAAAGTCACGCAAACCCGGGACCTCGGCGTCCCGCTCACCGCTCACGAGGCGGGCGAGCGACTCTCTCAACACTTGCTAAAGCATCTGGACACACAACATGGCTGAAAAAGGCGTCAAGCAAAAGGGCGAACTGAAAACCGCGCGCATTCCGATCAAGATCATCCCGGTCGACCAGCCGCTCAAGAAACCGGACTGGATCCGTGTCAAGGCCGGCAACAGCGCCGGGCGCTTCGGCGAGATCAAGGCCATGCTGCGCGAACGCAAGCTGCACACCGTCTGCGAAGAAGCGACCTGCCCCAACATCGGCGAATGCTTCGGGCGCGGCACGGCCACATTCATGATCCTCGGCGACATCTGCACCCGCCGCTGCCCGTTCTGCGATGTCGGCCACGGCCAGCCGCTACCGCCCAACCCGGATGAACCGCGCCAGCTCGGCGAGTCGGTCGCCGCACTCAAGCTCAAATATGTGGTCATCACCAGCGTCGACCGCGACGACCTGCGCGACGGCGGTGCCCAGCACTTCGTCGATGTCATCCGCCACACGCGCGAACTGTCGCCGGCGACAACCATAGAAACCCTGGTGCCCGACTTCCGCGGCCGCATGGAAGTCGCCCTCGACGTGCTCGGCGGCGCCCTGCCCGACGTCCTCAACCACAACATGGAAACCGTGCCGCGCCTCTACAAGCAGGCCCGCCCCGGCGCCGACTACAAGCATTCGCTGGAATTTCTCAAGCAGTTCAAGGCGCGCTACCCGAATGTTTCCACCAAGTCCGGCCTGATGGTCGGCCTCGGCGAAACCGACGAGGAAATCCTCAACGTCATGCGCGACCTGCGCGCCCACGACGTCGAGATGCTGACCATCGGCCAGTACCTGGCACCCACCGGCCATCACCTGCCGGTCAGCCGCTACGTGCCGCCGGACACCTTCAAGATGTACGAAGAAGAAGCCAAAAAGATGGGCTTCACCGGCGCCGCCTGCGCGCCAATGGTCCGCTCATCGTATTGGGCCGATCAACAGGCGCACGCCGCCGGCGTCGCGTAATCACTGGCTCTTAGCGCAGCGGCGGGGGCGGGGGCGCTCCCGGTGGCGGAGGCGGAATATCCGCTCCCATCACACTACCGCTCCCATGTACCGCTCGCGGATAGGCCATGTTTGCGGGCACCGGCACCCGATGCCCCTTGGCGTACATGCACTGGATATAGGCGTTGTCGTACTGGCGCTGGGTGCCATAGCCCGAGGCATATGCGGAATTGACGCCGACGGCGCTGCCACCAACCAACCCGACCCCGGCACCGACAGCCGCTCCCTGGCTGCCACCGATCGCTGCGCCGGCAGCCGCACCGATTGCCGTGCCGATTACGGCACTGCCGACTGCCGACTGGTTGGCCGCCTGTTGCGCGCTGGTTCCGCCGATCTGGGCATAGGCATACTGCCGGCACTCGTTGTCGTCGTAGCGGAAATTATCCATCGAGCGGCCGGTACCGGGCAGCACCAGCATGCTAGGCCCGGTCGGCATGACGGTACAGGCACTGAGCAACAAGGTGACGGCGACGACGCACCAAATCTTCTGAATCTTCATGATTTCACTGCGCAGCCCGCGGCGGAAATTTCTGCCAGCCGCCCGGACATTCCTTGACGTAGGGATAATAGTTTTTCGCATTGCGGCAGTAATACCAGTACTGCCCGCCTTCCGGCGCCTGCTCTTCCACTTCGTCGCTACGCTCGACATAGACCGGCGGCGCAGCGGGCACGACGACGACGGGCGCCGGCTGGTAATAAGGCCCGGGGGCGTAGATCGGCCCCGGATAATAGAGTGGCCCCGGATAATAAGGACGCGGGTAATAGTAGGGGCGTGCATATCCGCCTCCCCAGTACGGCCCCGGGCCGCCAAGATAGACGCCGACGCCACCATACACCTGCCCCCCCGCCCACACTGCGTTACTACCGGCGAGGAGCAGGACGACAATACCCAACAGGAATTTTTGCGCTTTCATCGAACCATCCCCAATGCAGTTTCCATGCACTCAAATACAAGATAGCCGATCCTGCCCCAGACTACTGAAACAAATTGCTACAAGTTGTAAGGGCGGGGGCAGGCAGGCTGCTCCCCGCCGGAATAACTCAGAGCAGCTTCATTTTCTTCGCCATTTCACGCAATTCCCCCCGGAAATTCGGGTGGGCAATGCCGATCAGGGCTTCGCAGCGTTGCTTGGCGGTCTTGCCGCGCAACTGGGCGACACCGAACTCGGTGACAACGTAGTTGATATCGTTCTTGCTGGTCGATACGTGCGTTCCCGGCGTCAGGGTCGGCACGATGCGGGAGATCGCATCGTCCTTGGCCGTCGAAGGCAGCACGATGAAGGCCTTGCCGCCGTTCGAGCGATTGGCGGCGCGCACGAAGTCGGACTGACCACCGGTGCCGGAATAGGGAATGACGCCAAGGCTTTCGGAACCGCACTGGCCGAGGAAATCGATCTGCATGGTAGCGTTGATGGCGTGCAGATTGTCGTTCTTGCCGGCCAGGTAGGGGTCGTTGGTAAAATCGACCGGATGCATTTCGAGCGCCGGATTGCGGTGCATGAACTGGTAGAGTTTCTTGGAGCCGAGGGCGAAGGTGGCCAGCATCTTGCCGTGGTGATAATTCTTCTTGCGGTTGGTCACCACACCAGCTTCGACCAAGGTCATGATGCCGTCGCCGATCATTTCGGTATGGATGCCTAGATCGTGCTTGTCGGTCAGTTGCATTACCACGGCGTCGGGAATGCCGCCATAGCCGATCTGCAGCGTCGCGCCGTCCGGAATCATGTCGGCGACGTACTTGCCGATCGCTTCCTGCACCGGCCCGATCTTGGGCAGGCCGACCTCAAGAATCGGCTCGTCGCTCTCGCACAATGCGGCAACCTGGGATATGTGGATATGGCAGTCACCGTTGGCGAAAGGTACGTTTGGATTGACCTCTAGCACCACGGCACGCGCCCGCTCGATGGCCGCCATGGTGTAGTCGGCGGCCAGCGACAGCGAGAAAAACCCGTGTTCATCCATCGGCGATGCCATGGTGAAAACAACATCCGCCGGCATCAGACCACGGTTCATCAGCGAGGGCATCTCGGAGAAATAGGCGGGAATGAAATCGACCCAGCCATCCTTGCCGCCGGGACGGGTGGCGCCGCTGTAGAAATAGGCGGTATGGCGCACATGCTCGACGGTTTCGGGATCCAGATAGCCGAATTTGCGGACGGCCAGAATCTGCGACACCTGCACGTCGCGAAAATCGCGGCGCTGGTCGGAAAGCGCCGTCAGCAACGCCGGCGGCTCGCCGACTGCGGTCGGCACGACGATGGTATCGCCGTTCCTGACGACGCGGATGGCGTCGGCGGCGGACATGCGTTTCTGCTGATAAAGTGACTGAGCGGACATGAAGTTCTCCTTGGATTTATTCTTCGAATTTGCGATGCTCGCACGACTTGCGTGCCTGATGACTGACCAGGATCAAAAAAATGCTTGTTGCATCGCAACAATCAGGCCTTGCGATTGCTCCCCGCGACCATCCTGATCTCGAACAGGCGACATTCGAGCGGGCCATTGAACAGCGGGGTCTTGCGGCTCGGTTTGAGGCCGACCAGCTTGGGCAAGCGCAGGTCGGCGGTGAAGAAAAAGCAGTTCCAGCCGGCCCAATGCCGCTTAAGCGCCGAGCCGAGCTGCGGGTAGAAGGCAGCCAGCTCGTCCTGCTCGCCGATACGCTCGCCGTAAGGCGGGTTGGCGACCAGGATGCCGTGCTCGGTCAGTGGTTCGATTTCGAGCACATCGGCGCGGTCGACCGTGACCACCCCGCCAAAACCGGCCTCCTGCAGGTTGCGCCGGGTAGCGCGCACAGCCTTGTCGTCGATGTCGTAGCCACGAATTTCCAGCGGCTCGGCCGGCTTGCAACGCGCTTCGGCGGCCTGGCGAATGGCCGCCCAGTCGAGCGCCTGAAAACTGGCCAGCATCTCGAAGGCGAAGCCACGGTCGAGTCCCGGCGCCCGGTCGAGCGCCATCTGCACCGCTTCGAGCAGGAAGGTACCGCTGCCGCACATCGGGTCGACGAGCGACATACCCGGTTGCCAGCCGGTCAACTTGAGGATGCCGGCGGCCAGGTTTTCCTTCAGCGGCGCATCGACGCTGGCCTTGCGCAAGCCGCGCTGCCACAAGGGCTGGCCCGAGGTGTCGAGATACAGCGTGCATTCGTTTTCGCTGAGGAAGACATGAACGCTGACATCCGGATTGCGTGTCTCGATGTTCGGCCGCTCGCCGCGATCCTCGCGGAAACGGTCGCAGACGGCATCCTTGACGCGCAGGGTGACGAAATCCAGCGACTTGAGCGGGCACTTGATCGCCGTCGTCACCACGCGCATGGTGCGCGACACGGCGAAATGGTTGGGCCACAACTGACGGACAGCCAGCCGGTAGATATCCTCTTCCTTGGCATACGGCCCCTTGACGATATGCCAGAGGATGCGCGTCGCCAGCCGCGATTCGAGATTGGCGCGGTAACAGACCGACCAGTCACCGGAAAAGAACACGCCGCCGGGCGTCGACCGCAACTCTTCGCCGCCGACACCGCGCAGTTCTTCGAGCAGCAGTTCTTCCAGCCCGCGCGGGCAGATCGCAAAATATTTGTTCATGTCAGAAGGGCTTCAATACAACCAGGAAAAGGACAAGCAGCAGGACAATGACCGGCAACTCGTTATAAAAACGGAACCAGACATGCGACTTGGTGTTGTCGCCGCGCCGGAAATGTTGCAGCAGGCGGCCGCAATGCCAGTGATAGACAGCCAGTACGGCGACCAGCGCCGTCTTGGCATGCAACCAGCCACCACCGAAACCGTAACCGAACCACAGCCACAGGCCGAAAACGATGGCCAGCACGCCGAGCGGCGTCATGAACTTGTAGAGCTTGCCGGCCATCAGCAGCAGGCGATCGCGCTCGGCCACGCTGTCGGCCGGCACCATCGCCAGGTTGACGAAGATGCGCGGCAGGTAGAACAGGCCGGCAAACCAGGAAATGACCATCCAGATATGCAGGGTCTTCACGACGAGCATGCGTTTCTCCTTGCGAGCGCCGCAGCGATCCCGACATCGACGGTCGGGTAGGCGAGGCGCAATTTCAGTTCATCCTTCAGCCGCCGGTTGCCGATCCGGCGCGATTCACGCATGAACGACAACTGCACCGGCGACAGACTTTGCCCGGCCTCGGCGCGTGTCAGGCGCGGCGGGCGCGGCAGCGCGAAGGCATCGGCGACGCGGTCGAAATAATCGGCCATCTTGAGGTCGGAATCGTCGACCGCGTTATAGACGCGGTTGCTGCCGCCGCGCCGCAGGGCGGCGATACAGGCAGCCGCCAGATCGTCGGCATGGATGTGGTTGGTGAACACATCGTCGCGGTCGACCAGCGCCGGCAGGCCTTTTTGCAGACGTTCCAGCGGCAAGCGGTCGGCCGCGTAGATGCCGGGCGCGCGCAGGATGGAAACGGCGACGCCGGCTGCCCGCCCCCAGGCCCGCAGGCTGCGTTCGGCGGCAACGCGGCGCTCGGCGCGCGCGCTCTCCGGATTCAGGCGGCGTATCTCGTCGATCGGCGCGCCGCCACAATCACCGTAAACACCTGTCGTACTTACATAGATCAGGCGCCGTGGTAGACTTTTGGCCTTGCTCAACGCGGCGAGCAGGTTGCGGGTACGGCGGTCGCCCAGGCCCTCGGCGGGCGGCGGCGCCAGGTGCAGCACATGGTCGGCCAGGCCGGCCAGTCGACTCAGGCTGATGCGGTCGTCCAGGTCGGCCACTACAGGTAGCGCACCGGCGGCACGCCATTCCGCACACCGGCCCGGATCGCGCAGCATGGCATAGACGCGATAGCGGCGAGCAATGCGGGAGAGAATGCGGCGGGCCACGTCCCCGCTGCCGACAATCAGGATTTTTTGCACGCCGGCATTGTAACAGCGGGGTGGAAAGCGTAGCGAGACGGCCAGATGCAAGGTGCACGGCGCGCAGAAAGCGAGGCATATCGACCGATGCACTGCGCAACGCAGCAGATGGTCGCCGTATTAGCTTTGCACTTTGCTGGATGCCGAAACAAGGGGAACAAATGAGCCACCAGATCACTGTCCAGCCCAGCGGCCGCCAGTTTGCCGCCGAGTCCGGCGAAACCATACTCGACGCTGCGCTGCGCCAGGGCTTCACGATGCCTTACGGCTGCAAGGATGGCGCTTGCGGTTCGTGCAAGGGAAAAGTACTGGCCGGCGCCGTCGACCATGGCAAGGCACAGCCACATGCGCTCAAGGACGATGAAAAGGCGGCTGGCATGGCGCTTTTCTGCTGCGCCAAGGCGCAATCCGACCTGACGCTCGAATGCAAGCAGTTGACCTCGGCTACCGACATCCAGGTCAAAACCCTGCCCTCGCGCATCGAAAAGCTCGAACGCCTGGCGCCGGACGTCATCGAAATGCACCTCCGGCTGCCAGCCAGCGAGCGCCTGCAATTTCTCGCCGGCCAATATATCGACATCCTGCTGAAGGACGGCAAGAGGCGCAGCTATTCGCTGGCCAACGCACCGCATGACGATGCCTTCCTGCAACTGCACATCCGTCACGTGCCGGGCGGCCTGTTTACCGGCCAGGTATTCTCGACCCTCAAGGTGCGCGACATCCTGCGCTTCAACGGCCCGCACGGCGGCTTCTACCTGCGCGAGGATTCGGACAAGCCGATGATCCTGCTCGCCGGCGGCACCGGCTTCGCGCCGATCAAGGCCATCGTCGAGCACGCCATCGCCGAAAAATGCCAGCGCCCGATGCATATCTACTGGGGCGCCAAGGCGCGTGTCGACCTTTACCAGAACAGCCTGCCCGAGCGCTGGGCGGCCGAAAACGCCCATATCAGCTACATCCCGGTGCTCTCCGAGCCGGCGGCCGGCGACGACTGGAGCGGCCGCACCGGCTTCGTCCATCGCGCGGTCGTGGACGACTTTCCCGACCTCTCGGCGCACCAGGTCTATGCCTGCGGCGCGCCGGTGATGATCGACGCGGCGCGCGGCGATTTCGTGAAACTCTGCAAGCTGCCGGAAGAAGAGTTCTTCGCCGACGCCTTCACCTTCTCGACCAGCTGATTTTTGCCCTTTTTCAGGGGTCGACCGCAACCGCTCAACGCTGCCAGGCGCAACCTTTGAGCTTCTGGCCATTGACCTCGACCGTCGCCGTCCAGCCGAATACGGCATCGGCCATCGTATCGTGACAGACCCCGGGCTCGAAACGCGCGGCGAGTCGCGTCGCTTCGGTATTCGCAGCGAAGCGAGCGCCACCGTTTTCGTTGGTCGGCGTCGTGCCGGGCACATTCACGTCCGGCATGCCAAGGCGCTTGAGTACCACGACTTCCGGCCCCACCGCCAGTAGCCAGCCGGGTTCGTTGCCGGTGGCGCGCCACGATTCGACGTTGCCGCCCGGCTGCTGGCAACGCCCCTCGCTACGCGCCAAATTGAGCCCGGAGGCACGCACCATGCCACCGTCGACGACCGCGAACAACTCGACATAAAGTTTCTTGCCCGCCGCCAGCCCGACACTGTCGAGCGCCGCCGTCAGCGCACGGCCGGGCGAGATATCGTCGACCATCGCGTAACTGCGGTCGCGGCAAGGCGCGAAAACCAGTTTGTCGCCCTGCTTCATGAGCAGGCCGGTCGCCAGTTTGGGCGTGCTGTCAGCCGTCTTGCTATCCTGGGCCTGCACCCCACTGGCACAAACGACAGCCAACAAGGCGATGATCGAGTGGCAAATTTTCATGGCATCTCGCGAGAAATGATCGAACAGGCAAGCATTGTCGCGTGCGGCAGCGAGAAAATTTTTGATGCAATTGAAAAAATGCGACGGAATTCACTCGCCAAGATAGGCGGCGCGCACTTTCGGATCGTTCAGCAAGTCCTTCGCATCACCATTCAAGGTGATCTCGCCGCTTTCCATGACGTAGCCGCGCTGGCTGGTTTCGAGCGCCAGCTTGGCGTTCTGCTCGATCAGCAGGATGGTCATGCCCTGGGCCGCAACCAGGCGGATGACCTCGAAGATCTTCTGCACCATGATCGGCGCCAGGCCCATCGACGGCTCGTCGAGCAGCAACAGACGCGGCCGGCTCATCAGCGCACGGCCGATCGCCAGCATCTGCTGCTCGCCGCCGGAAAGCGTGCCGGCAAGCTGGGTTTCACGCTCTTTCAAACGCGGGAAATAGCCGTAAACCATTTTCAGGTCTTTTTCGACGTCGACCGCATCATTGCGGACAAAGGCGCCCATCGCCAGGTTTTCGGCCACCGTCAGGCGCGGAAAGACGCCGCGCCCTTCCGGCACCAGCGCGATGCCCTTGCGAATGATGTCGTGCGAGGGAATGCGCGTGATCTTTTCACCACAGAAATGCACGTCACCGCCGGCGGCATCGAGCACCCGTGAAATCGCTTTCAGCGTGCTGGTCTTGCCGGCACCGTTGGCGCCGATCAGCGCCACCATCTCGCCTTCGTTGACATGGAAAGTGATGCTGCGCACGGCCTGAATGCCGCCGTAGGCAACGCGGAGTCCGGTAACTTCAAGCACCCAGGTAAGCCTCAATCACACGTTGATCCTTCTGCACCACCGCCGGCACATCCTCGATGACCAGCGCGCCGTAATCGAGCACCGCAACCCGGTCGCACAGGCCCATGACCAGCTTGACGTCGTGCTCGATGAGCAGGATGGTCGTGCCGTCGCGGCGGATGCCGTCGATCAGGTCGCGCAATTCCTCGGTTTCGGTCGCGTTCATGCCGGCCGCCGGCTCGTCGAGGCACAGCAGTTTCGGCTCGGTGGCCAGCGCACGGGCGATTTCCAGGCGCCGCTGGTCGCCGTAGGACAGGTTTTTGGCCAGGTCGTCGGCGCGGTCCTCGATGCGGACGTAGTGCAGCAGATCCTCGGCGCGTTGGCGAATGGCGGCCTCCTCGGCACGCGTTCCCGCCGTCTGCAACATGGCGCCGAGGACACCGGCGCGGGTACGCACATGGCGACCGACCATGACGTTTTCCAGCGCCGTCATGTTGGCGAACAGGCGGATGTTCTGGAAAGTGCGGGCGATGCCGCGCTCGGCGGCCTGGTGCGGCGCATCGGCCTTGAGCGGCGCACCGGCGAAGTCGAAGCCACCGCCATCGGGAATGTAGAGGCCGGTCATGCAATTGAAGAAGGTGGTCTTGCCGGCGCCATTGGGGCCAATCAAACCGTAGATTTCACCCCGGCGGATACTCAGCGACACGTCGCGCAGCGCCTTGACGCCGCCGAAATGCTTGGCCACCGACCTCGCTTCGAGCAAGATTTCGGCCATCAGGCGCCCCCCGCCGGCTTTTCGCTCAGTTCGCGCTTGCGCTCCGGCGACGGCCACAGACCGGCCGGCTTGAAGCGCATGACGAGCACCAGCGCGAGACCGAAGATCAGCATGCGCAGGCTTTCCGGGTCGATCAGCATCTTGCCGAAGAGCGCCATCTGCAACGGCCCGACGCCATAGCGCAGGACTTCCGGCAGAATGCTGAGCAGCACGGCACCCAGGATGACGCCGGGAATGTGCCCCATACCACCGAGAACGACCATCGCGAGAATCATGATCGACTCGATCAGCGAGAAGCTCTCGGGTGAAACGAAACCCTGCATGGCCGAGAAAATACCGCCGGCGACGCCGCCGAAACTGGCGCCCATGGCGAAGGCCAGCAGCTTGAGGTTGCGCGTGTTGATGCCGACCGCCTTGGCGGCGATCTCGTCCTCGCGAATCGCCTGCCAGGCGCGGCCGATGCGCGAATTCTGCAAACGCAGGTTGATGATGATGACCAATATAGCCAGGGCGACCAGCAGGAAATAGTACTTCTGCGGTCCACTAAGAGAAATGCCCAAAATCTGCGTCGTGCCGGAAAACTTCAAATCGCCGATCGCCACCGGGTCGATCAGGGTGATGCCCTGCGGACCGTTGGTGATGTTGATCGGCGCATTCAGGTTGTTCATGAAGATGCGGACGATTTCGCCGAAGCCGAGCGTCACAATGGCTAGGTAATCGCCGCGTAGTTTGAGCGTCGGCGAGCCGAGCAGGACGCCGAACACGCAGGCGACGGCGGCGCCGATCGGCAGAATCACCCAGAACGGCCAGTGCACGCCGAAATGCGGACTGGCCAGCAAGGCGTAGGTATAGGCGCCGACCGCATAGAAAGCGATGTAGCCGAGGTCGAGCAGGCCGGCGAAGCCGACGACGATGTTCAGACCGAGCGCCAGGAAGATGTAGAGAATGGCAAAATTGACGATGCGTACCCAGGCCTGCCCACCCATCGCAGCAACAAAAGGCAGGGCGATCAGGGCGGCAGCAATCAGCGCGATGCCGAACGCGGAACGCGGATTGAGCCACTTGCTCATGCACGATCCCCCGTTTTTTCGCCGAACAGGCCCGATGGCTTGAACATCAGCACGACGATCAACACGACGAAAGCGAAAATATCCTGGTAGTGGCTGCCGAGGAAGCCACCGGTCAGGTCGCCGATGTAGCCGGCTCCCAGCGCCTCGATGATGCCAAGCAGGATGCCGCCGATCATCGCCCCTGCGAGATTGCCGATACCGCCCAGCACCGCTGCGGTAAAAGCCTTGAGGCCGAGCATGAAGCCCATCTGGTAGTGGGCGATTTCGTAATAGGTGCCAACCATGACGCCGGCCAGCGCGCCGAGCGCCGAGCCGATGACGAAGGCGGCGGAAATGACCCGGTTGCTGTTGACCCCCATCAGGTTGGCCACCTGCGGGTTCTGCGCCGTCGCGCGCATGGCCATGCCGAGCTTGGTACGGTATACGAGGAAAATCAGCCCGGCCATGGTCAGGCCCGAGACGACGACGATCATGACCTGCACCGCCGTAAAACTGGCACCGGCAAACTCGAAATTGATCTTCGGCAGCAGATGCGGAAAGGTCAGGTAGTTGCGTCCCCAGACGATCATCGCCACGTTCTGCAACACGATCGACATGCCGATCGCCGTGATCAGCGGCGTCAGGCGTGGCGCATTGCGCAACGGCCGGTAGGCAATGCGCTCCAGCCCCCAGCCGAGCGCCATGCAGACCAGCACGGAAGCGCTCAACCCGGCCAGGCCGGCCAGCGCCACCGGCATCCCGGCCTTGATCAGCGTACCGGCCACCGTGATAGTCACCAGCGTGCCGATCATCACCACCTCGCCATGCGCGAAATTGATCAGGCCCATGATGCCGTACACCATGGTGTAGCCCAGCGCGACCAGGGCATAGATGCTGCCCTGAACGAGGCCGTTGATGATTTGCTGGAGGAAAATATCCATATTGGGCAGGTCGACCGCAACATGAAGAAACGGCACCTCGCGGTGCCGTCTCGTTCAGTGTCGACTGATACTTACTTCTTCTCGGGGGCTGCTGCGGGAGCCGCGGCGGGTGCTGCCGCAGGCGCTTCGGCGGCCGGGCCACCCAGGGTCAGCACGTACTCGAGCTTGCCGCCCTTGAACTGGTACATCGAAATCGCCCCACCCTTGAGATCGCCGAATTCGTCGAACTCGATCAGCGCGGTGACGCCGTCGTACTTGGCCTGACCGACGGCCGGCAGGTACTTGGCCGGATCCGCCGAATCGGCACGCTTCATCGAATCGGCCATCACCATGACCGCATCGTAAACATACGGTGCATAGAGCTGGATTTCGGCACCGAACTTCTTGTTGAACTTGTCCTTGAATTCCGGCCCCTTGGCCAGTTTTTCGAGCGGCATGCCGGGCAGCGAGCAGAAATTGCCTTCGCTTGCTTCGCCACCGAGCTTCATGAATTCCGGCGTGCAAACGCCATCGCCGCCGAGGAACTTGGCCTTGACGCCGAGTTCCTTCATCTGCTTGACCATCGGGCCGCCCTGGGCGTCCATGCCGCCGAAGAACACGAGATCGGGCTTGGTGGACTTGATCTTGGTCAGGATGGCCTTGAAGTCGGTTGCCTTGTCGTTGGTGTATTCGGTAGCGACAACCTTGATGCCCGCCGCTTCGGCCGCCTTCCGGAATTCGTCGGCGAGGCCCTGGCCGTAGGCGGTGCGATCATCGACGATGGCGACCGTCTTGACCCCCTGCTTGGCGGCGAACTCGCCCAGCGCCTTGCCCTGCTGGACGTCGTTGGCCATCACGCGAAAGGCGGTCTTGAAGCCCTGTTGCGTATATTTCGGATTGGTCGCCGAACCGGAAATCTGCGGGATACCGGCATCCGAATACAGCTTGGAGGCAGGAATGGTGGTGCCGGAATTCAGGTGCCCGATGACGCCGTTAACCTTGGCATCGACCAGCTTCTGGGCCACGATGGAGCCTTGCTTGGGATCGGCCTGGTCGTCTTCGCCGAGCAGTTCGAAGGTTACCTTGGCACCGCCGATTTCCAGGCCCTTGGCGTTCAACTCCTCGACCGCCAGGCGGGCGCCATTTTCGTTGTCCTTGCCCAGGTGAGCCTGCGGGCCGGTCATCGGCGCCACATGGCCGAGCTTGACGACGACAGCCGGCTTGGCGGCCGGTGCTGCCGGCGCGGCGGGCGCTGCAGCGGGTTTCGGCTCTTCCTTCTTGCCACAGGCGGTCATGGCCAGGGCGGCGGCAACGGAGAGGGCAACTACGGAAAGCTTGGCTTGCATCGATGATTCTCCTGGGGGGCGTGGGAAAACAATAGTCAGGCGATTGTCCGGAGGCGCCGGAGTCCTGTCAATAACAAGTGCTATGATGAATTACAAGGAGAACAACAAACTGCCATTCGCGATGCGGCCTATCCGTTTTTTGAGAGAAGTCACCCACCAGGCGGCACGCAAGGCACTTTCCCTGTTCTCGCGCCGCAGACGCTATCGCGTGCTGCGTTTTTTTGCGGAATACGACCCGGCGCCCAGCCCTCGCCTGGTGCTCAAGATCGCCGAAACCCGCGAGGAACTGGAAGCGTGCTTCCGCTTGCTGCACGACGTTTACGTGCAGCGGGGCTTGATGGAGCGCGACCCTTCCGGCCTGCGGGTCACGATCTACCATGCCTTGCCCACCACCACCATGCTGTGCGCCAAACTGGACGACAAGGTGGTCGGCACGTTGTCGCTGATCCGCGAGAGCGCCTTCGGCTTTCCGTTGCAGCGCATCGTCGACCTGACCAGCGTACGCGTCCGGCGCGGCAACATCGCTGAAGCTTCGGCACTGGCGATCCATCCCGATTTCCAGCATGGCGGAACGGTTCTGTATCCACTGATGAAATTCCTGTACGAATACAGCACGACGCTGTTCGATACCCGGCACCTGGTCATCGCGGCCCATCCGCGCAATGTCGAAACCTACGAGGCCCTGCTCTTTTTCAGACGGCTTTCGGGCACGGTCGTCGACAGCTACGATTTCGTCAATGGCGCGCCCGCCGTCGGCGCCACGCTCGATCTCAAGCACGCGCCGGAAATCCTGCGCAAGCACTATGGCAACCGGCCGCTCAGGCGCAACCTGTACCATTATTTCGTGGACATGCATCTACCCAATATCGAGATGCCCACCCGGCGCTTCTACACCACCAACGACCCGGTGATGACGCCGGAGTTGATCGACTATTTCTTCAATCAGAAAACGAACGTCTTCGCCAACCTCAGCGATCGCAAGAAAACGCTTCTGCAGTTGATCTACGACCTGCCCGAATTCCGCAAGGTACTGCCCCCCTTGCCACAGGGAAGCGGCGATCTGATGGTGCGGCAGCATCGACGCTTTTCGGTCAAATGCCCGGGACGCCTGGCCGCTCTCGACAGCGAAGGCCCGGCGATCGCGATGGAAGTCAGCGAGGTTTCGCGCTATGGCTTCCGCGCCCGGACAAGGCAGCCGGTCACCCCGGACACCTGGCTGACCGCGGTCATCCAACTTGGTCGCCAGGAAACCTCGCTGCTCCAGGTACGCTGTGTCCAGGACACGCAAATCGAGGGCAACCACCGCTATGGCTTCCAGATCGGCGAGCCAGACCTGATCTGGCGCAAGTTCGTCAATGCCCTCTACGATGGCCGCACCCAAGGTGATCTCGACAACGCCACCCGCTTCCTGTCCACCAGCCATTAGGGCGTATACACAGCGGTGTCGAATGGCACATGCGGGACGCCCATGGCATAGAATCCGCCCATGCTCGAACCCGCGCCCGACACTCTACTGCCAATGCACTACCGTCAGCTCGCCCTGCAGGGTGCCGCCGTCATCGTCGTTCTTTCTCTGGCCTGGCCGTATTTCGGCTGGAAAGCCGAACCCATGCCATGGCGGGAAACCGCCTTCGCCATCGGTGGCGTCGCCTTCGTTTTCGCGACACTGGCCCGTCAACCCTGGCCATGGCGTCTGTTTCACGCCGGATTGATGCCGCTGGCCTGGTACTTCTATCCGCTTCCCGGATGAACAGACGCCGCCCCGATCTTCTCGCCCTGGTCGTCGCGCTGGCAGGCACGCTGGCGGTCGCTGCGGTTTTCATCAGCGACCTGGCACTTTCACGCGAACGTGAACTGGCGAACGGGGAACGGCGGGTACAACATTTTGGCACCATGGTCGGAGAACATACGGCCCGCACCTTCGAGGCCGTCGATATTCTGTTGCGTGAAATCGCCACCGACCTCAACGAAAACCAGCATGGCTGGGAAAACTGGGTACCCGCGTATGGCTGGGAATACCTTGCGAAGCGCCATTCACGGACGCTTCCCCAATTGCGCGACCTGATTCTGTTCGGTCGCAACGGCGACCAGCGCTTCATCTCGACCTACTTCCCCTCGCCCCGCATCAATGTGCGTGACCGCCCGTATTTCGTCGCGCTGGAAGGCGGCGAAAAGGCTGCCACCTTCGGCCCCTACATCGGTCGCAACTCGGGGCGTTATACCTACGCACTTGCAAGACGCATTCAGGATCGCGCGAAAAATTTCTCGGGGGTCGTCTTTGCCGCCATCGAACCCGCCTATTTTCAGGATTTCTGCTGGTCCAACCGCCTGGCCGACGACTTCGAGTCGGTCGTCATCAATGCCAAAGGGCAGATCGTCACTTCCTGCCGGCCGACCGACCTCAGCCAGCAATCTCCGTTGCTCGGCGTGCTCGCTGTCGATGCGCTTTACGGAGGCAAATTGCGCGGCTGGCTGCCGGCGGACGGCAGTGCCCGCCGGAACGGTTTGATCGCTTCCGTTTCAGCGGTACCTGACTTTTCCGACCTGCGGGTACTGACCGTGATTCCCGAAGCCAGTCTGCTGCAGTCATGGCGCAGCCATTTGATCCAGCTGGGTACGCTGGCCGTGCTGGTCGCCGTCGTATTGTTGGTCGGTGGCCTGCTGGTACGCCGTCAGGTTCGCGAAATGCACCTGGCGACCGGGCGGCTGACGAGCAGCCACGAGCAGCTCGAGGAGCGTGTGCGCGCAGCCACTGCCGAGCTGTCGAAACAGAAGGACGAGGCCGAACGGGCCAACCGCGCCAAGAGCCGCTTTCTCGCCGCAGCCAGCCACGACCTGCGACAACCGCTGCACGCACTTTCGCTGTTTACTGCCGACCTGCAGCGCCAGGCACGCCTTGGCAATACCGGCGACCTCGCCAGACTGTCCGGGCAGATTTCAAGTTCGGTCGGTACCCTTGGTGAAATGCTCGATTCGCTGCTCGACCTGTCCCGCCTCGATGTGGCCGGCATCGAGCCGGACATTCGGGCATTCGCGCTGGATCCTCTGCTCAAGCGCCTGGCGGAGTCGTTCAGACGTGCTGCGGTCGACCGCAACCAGACACTGGTTTTCCATCAGACCTCGCTGTGGGCGGAATCCGATCCGCTGATGGTCGAGCGCATTCTCGCCAACCTGATCTCCAACGCGCTGCGCTATACCCCGGTCGGCGGTCGCATCCTCGTGGCCGTGCGGCGGCGCGGCGACAACGTCCTGCTCGAGGTACGCGACAACGGCCCGGGCATTGCGCCCGAACATCAGGAGGAGATCTTTGCCGAGTTCTATCAGATCGGCAACAGTGCCCGCGAGCAGGGCAAGGGACTCGGATTGGGGCTCTCGATCGTCGACCGCCTGGCACGGGCTCTGCAAATTACGATCAACCTGCGCTCCGCCCCCGGATGCGGGACCACCTTCGGCATTCCGCTCAAGGGAACAACCGCGCGCGTTGGCGTCGGCCTGCTCGGCGAAGTAGCCCAATTGCCGGCCGTCCACTTCATCGGCCAGGGCGACAATCTGGAAGAAGCGATGGGACTGGTGCGCGGCTGGAACTATCCGGTCAGCCAGGAAACGGAAGTCGGCGACCGCATTCCCTGCCCGCGCCAGCCGATGCTGGTCATCACCGTGGCTGCCCTGGCTTACGCCGTACGCCGCCTGACGCCGGAGGGAACACCGGTCATCGTGATCGATGCCGACGAACTCGGAAGACTGCCGGAAAGCGTCTATCCCCTACACGCGCCGGTTCGCCCGGCCAAACTGCGGGCACTGCTGAGTCAGATTCAGAAGACCCTGGTGAAATCGATCCCGTAGCGGGCGACCGCGACCAGCGCCTGGGTTCGGCTGCCGACGCCAAGCGTCTTGAAAACTGCGGTCGCATGAATCTTGACCGTTCCCTCGGAAAGCCCCAGTTGGTCCGCGATCTCCCGGTTGGACAGGCCGCGCACCATGAGCGCCAGCACCTGTGTCTGACGGTCGGTCAAACCGATGTCTTCGGGGCGCACCGGCTCCCGCAGAGGTGGTAGCGGCTTCGCGGCATCCAGGCGGGCACCGCTGAGCGCCCCTTCGGGCCGGAATATATTGCCGGCCAACACCTCACGCACCGCCGCCAGCAACGATTCACCGGAAAAAGACTTGGGAATGAAACCCGATGCCCCCAGATTCATCACCCGGGTCACGGTCGGCAGATCGTCGAAAGCCGAGATGACCGCGACCGGAATCGCCGGATAGTCCCGACGCAAGACGTCGAGAGCCGCAAAACCGTCGATGCCCGGCAAGGCCAGATCGAGGAGGAGCAGATCGAACTCGTCCTCGCCGTCAAGCAGTTCCAGTGCCGATTCGAAATCCGGTCGGTCGAGCACCTGTGCCCCGGCCTCCAGTTGTGCCAGCAAACGTACCAAGCCTTCGCGCACCAGCGCGTGATCTTCGACGACCAATAGTTTGAGCATCCCGCCCCCTCGTTTATCGAATACTAATTTATCATTACTTTCGGCGAAGTGGTTTAAGATGCAACGAGACTTACGCGAGGAGAGAGACATGTCCAACGACAAGCAAAACATGAATGACCCGCTGTCTTTTGTTCGTAGCCTGTGGAGCGGCATGGGCATATCGATGCCCGGCATGGTCACCCCCACCTTCGACGTCGATGAACTCGACAAACGCATCAAGGACATGAAGGCGGTCGAGGGCTGGTTACGCATGAATCTGTCGATGCTGCAGATGACGATTCAGGGACTGGAAATGCAACGCACGACGCTCGGTGCAGTTCAGGCCATGAGCCAGATGGCTTCGGACGCTGCCAAGTCGATGAAACCGGAAGCCGCCGCCGAGCCGGTTGCGGTCGACCCCGCCCAGGAGGCAATTTCCGGTGCGGCGGGTGCCGCAATGTGGCCTTGGCAGATGATGCAGCAGATGCGCGAGCAGATGCAGCAGTCGGTCGAAGCGGCGCAGGCAGCGAGCGAGGAGCAGGCAGCGACCAGAGCTGCCAGCAAACGTGCCAGGAAGTCGGCGGGCTAGCCGGTCAGCGTCGGCCGGCGGCGCCAAGGCGCGTTGCCGAATTGCTCAACCAGAAAGTCGACCATCGCCCGCAGCTTGGGCGAGAGATGACGCCCGCTCGGATAGGTAGCGTAGAGCGGCACTGGCTCAACGTGGTGCCATTCGGTCAGAATAGGAACGAGTTCGCCGCGGCGTAAGGCATCGCCGACGATCACGTCGGCCAGGCGCGTGATGCCGACGCCGGCCACGGTCAGTTGCAGGACAGTCTCGGCATTGTTGGCGACGACGTTGCCATCGATGTGAACGACGCGGATGCCGTCGTTGGTGTCGAACGGCCAGCGGCGCAGCACGGGCAGCGCGGTGATCCACAGGCAGTTATGCCGTTGCAGGTCGTCCGGCGTACGCGGCGTTCCGTATTTGGCCAGGTACGACGGCGCGGCGCAGATCACGCGCTCCAGGTTGCAGATGCGGCGCGCCACCATCGACGACTCGTCGAGTGCGCCGATGCGAATTACCAGGTCGATCCCCTCTGGCATTGCCGCCGGCGCTTGATCGCTGATCGTGATGTCGAGCTCAACGCCCGGGTGCCGCTCGAGAAACAGCGGAATCGCCGGTGCCAGCTGGTGCATGCCGAAAGCAGAACCGCAGTGCAGGCGCAACAGGCCCTGCGGCCGGGTGCCGGCGCTCAGCACTTCCGCCTCGGCATCATCCATCTCGGCCAGTATGCGCCGCGCCCTCAGGTAGAAGGCCTCGCCTTCGGGCGTCAATTGCAGGCGGCGCGTCGTACGCTGCAGCAAACGGGCATCGAGGCGATCCTCCAGACGCGTGACCAACTTGGACAGTGCCGAGGGCGTCAACCCCAGCTCCCGCGCCGCAGCAGAAAACCCTCCGGTGTCTACCGATCGAACAAACGCAGTCATCTGAGCGGCACGATCCATTGTTCAATTATGGACTAAATTTCACAAATGTTTTTCTTTACATGATATTGCCGTCCAGTTTAAAGGTAATTAGAGTGGCGTCGTGCAATGCTGCACTGCATCAACAGGAGTCAATCATGCGCCCTCTCGACATTCCCGCCATCGAACAACACGCCCGCGAATTGCGTGCCGCGGAAATCCAGCGCATTCAGGGACTATTTACCGCACGTGGCGCCCTGGTTCTTCGCCTGGCGTCGGAAAGCTTGCTGGCCGGGCTCGCAGCGGCCAGCGAAGCCTTGCGCCCGCTGTTTTCGTGGAACCCCCAAGCCAGTTCGCTGGCATTTGCGCCAAGCCTCGGCCCACTGCTCGACCGCATGAACCGCGGCACCCGCGCACTGTTTTCGTGGAACCCGCAACAGCGCCGTTCCGGCAACTAGCCGGTCAGCCAGGCGGCCCAGAGCGGTAGCGTCAGCATCGAGCCCAGCGTCGTTGCCGAAATCAACCAGGCGACGCTGCGGCCGTCGCCACCCATGCGCATGGCCAGAATGTAGGCTGACGATGCCGTCGGCAACGCGGCGAACAGCACCACAACCTGATAATTCAGCCCCTCCAGGCCAAGATGGTGACCGACCAGCGCGGCGATGACGGGGAGCGCCAGCAACTTGACCGCCAGCAGCCACAGCGCGATGCCGCGCACGCCCGAAACACCGTCCAGGCGCAGGGCGGCACCGACCGTGATTAGCCCGAGTGCGATCGAAGCGTCGGCCAGGCGCCCCAGAAACGCCTGCAACGGGGTTGGCGGCACGAAACCGGCAAGGTTGAGAATGAAGCCGGTGGCCGTGCCCCAGATCAACGGGTTGCGCGCCACCTCGCGCCACAGGCCGACCTCACCGTGGCGGGCGAGCATCCACACCGACACCAGGTTGGCCAGCGGCACGGCAGCGCCGACGATCAACCCCATGGTGGCGATGCCCGGTGCGCCGAAGAGCATGCCGGCGACCGCCAGCGCGATGTAGGAGTTGAAGCGGTAAGCGCACTGAAATACCGATGCAAAAGTTAGCGGTGGCAGCTTGACGACCAGTTTCGGCAAAAGCCCGAGCAACATGCCACCCACCATTGCAGCGAAAGCCGTGGCCAGGAGCGGCAACGCTGCGCCCAGATCGAGACGGGTCTTGACGATGGCGTTAATCAGCAGTGCCGGAAAGAGAATGAAGTAAACGAGTTTCTCGACGCCACTCCAGAAATGATCGCCAAGATGCATCCAGCGGCGGATCGCTGCGCCGAGCAGGATCAGCGCGAAATCGGGAAGCAACAACAGGGCTGTGGTCATTGCCGCATTCTAGGCGATGCCGGGCAGCAATCCGTATTGTGGATAGCCGCAATCAGACGACGCCGGCGGCGACCAGCGCGGCAATTTGATCGTCCGAGTAGCCGGCGGCACGCAGGATGTGCACGTTGTGTTCGCCGGCTTTCGGGGCAGACTGGCAAATCGCGAACTCGTGCCCGGAGAGCTTCAGCGGCGGCGCGAACTGGGCCAGACCGCGATCACGCAACACCATTTTGCGGGCGACGATCTGTTCGTTCTCCAGCGCCTCCTCGGGACTCAAAATCGGCGTTACACAGCAGTCGACCGCAGCGAACAGCGCCGCCCAGTCGTCGCGTGGCCTGGTGGCGAACAGGGCCGCCATGTCGCCACGCAAGCCGGCATCCCACTGACGCCTGATCCATTCCGGTCGTTCCAGCGCGGTACAGCAGATCTTCCAGAACTTGGCTTCCAGCGCGCCGACCGCCATATAGCGCCCATCGGCGCAGCAATAGGTGGCGTAGCACGGCAAGCCGCCATTGAGCAGGTCGCTGCCGCGCGGCGCCGACTGGCCGGCATCGTTGAGGCGCAGCATGGTGAAATAGGTATGCGCCAGCACGCTGTCGGTCATCGCCACGTCGATGTAGCGCCCTCGCCCCGTCCGCTGCGCTTCGAGCACTGCGGCCAGGATGCCCATAGCTGCCGTCAGCGCACCGCCCAGCAGGTCGGCAATCTGAAAATTGGCGATGACCGGTGCACCGCCTTCGCTACCTGTCTGCTCAAGCACGCCCGTGTAACCGAGATAATTGATATCGTGTCCGGCACGGTCACGATACGGACCATCCTGTCCGTAGCCGCTGATCGAACAGTAGGCGATTTTCGGGTTGACCGCGGCGGTCGCCGCGTAGCCGATGCCCAGCTTGTCCATGACACCGGGACGGAAGCTCTCTACGATCACGTCCGCCGTCGCCGCCAGCCGCATGAAGACCTCGATGCCTTCCGGCTGCTTGAGATCGAGGCGCAGCCCCAGCTTGTTGCGGTTGATCATCCGAAAATAGGCACTGTCTTCGCCTTCGCCGGTACCCATGGTGCGCGCATAGTCGCCAACCTGCGGGTCTTCGATCTTGATAACCTCGGCGCCGAGATCGGCCAGGTGCAGCGTTGCCACCGGCCCCGGTAGCAGGCGGGTCAGGTCGAGGACACGGATGCCGGCCAGCGGCGGCGGCCGGCTCATGGCTCGCAACTACCGAGCAGGTCGGCTTCGAGTTCGATTTCCATATCTTTCTTCAACTCGCGGTCGATGTACATCCCGCGATACAAGCGCCCGGCATTGGCCGCCCGCCGCGCGTGCGGCGTTTCCCAGGAATCGACGCGCATCCTGACAAGACCGAGCTGCGCTTCGAGATTGGCAGGCTCGCCGTTGAGGCATGGATAAGCGAGCGCCAGCCGAATGAACTCTTCGCGCGTGTATTGCTCAATGCCCCGCCCGGGTACGGTCGGGCAGGCGGGCAGGATGCGGATTTCGACCCCGGCGGCGACGATCCGACCCTTGACGAAATAATCGGATTCGCTCGCCCCGTTGCCACCGCCGTCTTCACGGTAGATCACACAAAGGTCAGGCTGAAAATTCTGCCGCTGCGCCTTGAGCAGGTGCGCCGAAGGCCGCGCGGGCGGCTCGCCGGCCGCTGCCGCAAAAGCCAGCAGCGCCAGCGTTACGGGAAGAATTCGCATCGAGAGAAGAAAGCGGGCTAATAGACCCGGCTATCTTCGATCACTTTCCCGTCGTTGGGCAAGCCGCCGGGCGCACAAAAAGCCACCTCGCCGCGCAGCTTGGTCACCTCGCGCAGGCTGGCGAGCACCGCCTTGTCCAGCGCCTCACCGCCGGCCTCGATCTCGCAGTGCAGGGTCATCCGGTCCTGCCCGCCGGGGTTATCGACCACCAGGCGCAGGCGGTGAATTTCCGGATGCCGCCGGGCGATGTCGGCGACCTGCTCGGGATGGACGAACATCCCCTTGACCTTGGTCGTCTGGTCGGCGCGGCCGAGCCAGCCCTTGAGCCGGGTATTGCTGCGGCCGCAGGGCGAGCGGCCGGGCAGGATGGCCGAGAGGTCGCCGGTGGCGAAACGGATCAGCGGATAGTCCGGGTTGAAGGTGGTGACGACCACCTCGCCGACCTCGCCGGGTTCCACCGGATCGCCAGTGCCCGGGCGGACGATTTCGACCAACAGACCCTCCTCGACGACCAGCCCTTCCTCGGCCTCGGTTTCATAGGCGATGGCGCCGATGTCGGCCGTGGCGTAACACTGGCGCACCGTGATGCCGCGCTCGCGCAGCCAGTCACGAGTGATGCCGGGCAGCGCCTCGCCGGAAACGCAGGCCTGGCGCAGGGACGAGACGTCGGCACCGATCTCCTCCGCCTTCTCGATAATGATGCGCAGGAAGGACGGCGTACCGACGTAACCGTCCGGGCGCAGGTCGACGATCGCCTGCACCTGCTGCTCGGTCTGCCCGGTACCGCCGGGAAAGACCGAGCAGCCGAGCTTGCGCGCCCCGCCCTCGAAAATGAAGGCGCCGGGCGTGAAATGGTAGGAGAAGCAGTTGTGGATCAGGTCGCCATGGCGGAAGCCGGCCGCATAGAGCACGCGCGCCATGCGCCAGGGGTCGATGTCGGTCCCCTGCATTTCGTAGATCGGCCCGGGCGAGGCGAAGACGCGCTTGGCCTTGGCCCGCGCCAGCGCGTTCAGCCCGCCGAAGGGTGGATGCTTCTTCTGCAACTCGATCAGGTCGCGCTTGCGGGTCAGCGGCAAGGCGGCAAGCGCTGCTCGCGTCCCGCAATCGAAAGGGTTGATGCCGGCCAGCGCCTGAAAATAGTAATGCGTCGTTTCCTTGGCATGCGCCACCTGCCGCACCAGCTTGTCCATCAGGTCGGCTTCGCGCTCATCAGGATCGCGCGTCTCCAGCGGATCGTAATAGCTCATTGGTTTTCTCCGTTTTTTGGCGGTCGACCGCAGCAGGTCATCCCGAGGGTTGCAAAGTAGTCCCGCAGGGCAAGGCGGAGGCCGGCGCCGTTTGCTCCTGCAAACAAGCCGGCCGACAACGCCGCCATGCGGGGCGCACTGCAACCCGCTACGAGAGCCAGCGTTTGCGGCGTCTGTAGTGCTTTACGTC
>Ga0209310_1000653_pt1 | contig 35197 bp, 29 predicted proteins | sample AD_UKC030_MetaG_FD_184415 | JGI IMG/M metagenome (GOLD analysis project Ga0209310, IMG submission 184415) | Active sludge microbial communities of municipal wastewater-treating anaerobic digesters from USA - AD_UKC030_MetaG (SPAdes) (version 2) | ecosystem: Engineered > Bioreactor > Anaerobic >...
CGGGCGATGTTGGGCGCAGCCGGTGCGCTAGGTTCCGGCACGTTCGGACTGTTGCCGCATTACCTTGGTGCCGGTGCCGGTGCCTACGTCGGTGCCACCCGTCCGGCGCAGCGCGCGCTGGTCGGCAACACGACATGGCAGAAGGCGATGGCTCCCTTCGACGCCGAGATCGCAGCGATGGTCGCCGCCGCGCTACGTGGTCAGGGGCAGAACCGCGATGGCAAGTGACGACTACACCCCGTTGCCGACAGCCGGGATTTTGTTCAGCCTGCAAGTAGCGTTGGCAGCCCTCCACCAGAATCGCATCGATGATGCCCTGCTGGTGCTGGAGGAACTGGCGCGGGAACTGATCGATGACTGTGTAGCAGAGGTCGCCGAAGAGGTATCCTTTTCGACATTTCAATAACTGTGGAAATCGACATGGACATTCTTGACCAAGTAGATCGTGGCGGCCCGCTGCCCTGCAAGCCAAAACTCGGCAGCCACGAACTGCCGGTAGTGCAACGCCTGTTCGACTCGGAACAGTCAGCGAATGACGAACTGCTGGAGATTTTCTCCGAGGTCTATGCGGAACTCCGTGCCGAGGGTCTGACTGTTCCTGCGTTCAAAGACTTCATGCGCCACTTCGCTGAGTGCTGGAAGACATGGAGACTGTACGCATAGAGGTAATCGATCATGTTGCCCGTACCCGAGTTATCGGACGATGAAAAGGACGATTAACAGTCAGCACTTCCAGCCTGTAATGGACGTGACCGACATTGCCGTGAACTGGGCGTGAGTCATCAGCGCGTCCAATTCATCCTTGCTCAAGCCCTGAAGCGTTTGCGGGCTGAATTGGAGCGCAGGGGCATCAGGGACGCCAAAGACCTTTTCCCCGATTGATTACTAAATCATCAGCAGATTAGTAGCAGATTAGTAGTTCTCCCTTGGTGGCGGTCGGCCAGACACCGACCCCATCCTTGCCCGCAGCCAGCAATGGTTCGCGGGATTTTTTTGATGGTGGAACAGATGGCGGAACAGTCAGCCGACCAGCCCGAAAGCCTTGTGCTGCAAGGCAGTGGGCAGAGAGATCGACGGTCACAGTTGAGACTTTATAAGACTTAACAAGACTGTCCAAGACCATCTAACTGTTTGCTGCCACAAGGCTTTTCGGTCATTTCCATCTCCATTTGAGTCTTTACAAGTCTTGAGAAGTCTTCTAACATCTTGTTCATTGTGGTGGAACGGATGGTGGAAGATATGGAAGCGAAGAACAAATTCAACACGGTTGCGCAAATTGCTGCGATCAAGGAGCCTGGAACTTATTCCGACCAAAAGACGCGGGGACTTTATATCAAGTGCAGCGCGACCGGCAACAAGGCGTGGGTCTACCGCTTCCAGATTGCCGGTACTCGCCGCGAGATGGGTCTGGGTTCGGTCGAACTGGTAAGCCTTGCCGATGCCCGCGCCGCAGCCGCAGCGGCCTACGCGAAGGTCAAGGAGGGCATCGATCCACTAGACCAGCGCAACGCAGCCAAGGCGCAGGAAAAGGCCGCTGCGGTCAAGACCAAGCTGGAGGGGGTCACGCTGCAAAAGGCGATGGAAAACTACATCGAAGTGCGGGGCGCAGCGTGGCGGTCGGACCGGCACCGGCACGAATGGGAAAGCACCATCACCCGTCACTTCGCCGACCTGCTGGCGATGCCGGTATCCGCAATCACCGTAGGTCATGTCGAGCAATCACTCGTCAAAATCTGGACGATCAGAACCGAGACTGCCGACCGGCTACTGGGAAGAATCTGCAACATTGTCGATTACGCCGCTGCAAAAGGCTGGTGCGCTACCGGCGCGGCGGGATGGGACACACACCTGCGCCATGTGCTGCCGAGCGTGGCACCGAAAACCAAGAGGATCGTGCACCACAAGGCGATGGCTTATTCCTCCATCCCCTCGTTCATTTCAACGCTCAAGGACACGCTGCCAGCCAAGGCGTTGAAGTTCCTGATCCTGACCGCTGGCCGCAGCGGAGAAGTTCGTGGCGCAACAGTTGGCGAGTTCGATCTGGACAATGCCGTCTGGTGTGTACCGGCTACAAGGATGAAGGCGGGCAAGGAGCATAAGGTGATGCTGTCGAGTCAGGCAATCGAGTTGATTAAGCCGCTGATCGAGAGCAAACAGTCGAACGATCTGGTCTTCGAGGGCGAGAGCATGGGGCGTCCACTTCACGACATGACTGTTGGACGCTGCGTCCCCGACTTCACAGTTCATGGGTTCCGCAGTTCGTTCCGTGATTGGGTCGCCGAGGAAACCGACTTCGATACTACCGCTGCAGAATTGTGCCTTGCTCACGCTACCGGCTCGGCTGTCGAACGCGCTTACCGGCGCGGCAACATGGATGCGAAGCGGGCGAGGATCATGCAGGCATGGGCGGATTTTATCGCCCCATAAAAAAGATTGATGGATGGTTTTACGATTACCATCAATAGAATGATTTAGTGTAACAACTCAGCCTTGGGACGCGGGCTTAAAAGACTACTCCGAGGGGTTGCCCTTTCCTCTCTCAGCCAAAAGGGACGCACTGGAGAAACGGCACGATTAACACCCGTGACCGCGCTCTGGGTCAATGCGAAAAGATAGCCTGTAGCATCCCATTGAGGGAATGTGGCGACGGTGTATGACAACAGTCATGCGCCGTTTTTTCGTCTACGGGCATGACTCCGCAATAGGAGTCTCAAATGGAAACACTACTCAGGTTGCCCGAGGTGCTGACCCGCACCGGCATCGGGTCAAAACCCAACCTCTACGCCAAGATCGCTGCTGGCACTTTTCCCAAACCCGTCAAGATCGGCGGTCGTGCCGTCGCATGGCCCGAGTCGCGCGTTCAACAATGGATCGATGCCGCCATCGCTGCTGCCGACAAGGAGGGTCAGCAATGAACCCTATCGAGCAAAATCTCCGCGCCACCGGCAAGCCCTATCTGATTTTGGGTGATCTCATCCGCGCCGGTCTTGCGCATTCGCTCGACGTGGAACCCCAGACCATTTACTTGCGGGTTTCCAAGCTGCGGGGTGCCGACACCCCCGAAGCCTTCGGTGGATTCCGCGCTGGTGCGGTCATCACTTTCACTGCCGACGCTGGTATCGAGTACGCCAAGCATCTTGAAAAAATGTGGGCGAAGAAGGAGCCAGCGTGAAACCCGTCGCCGAGTCCAGCAAGGCCGCCGACACCGAAAGGTTTGAGCGCGCGGTCGGTGTGTGGAAACCCGCCGACCAAAGAAAAGGGCCAGCCTGCGAAGGCCAGCCCCAAGAGAAGGAAGTCACATCAACCAACACTACCGACCACCACGTCAGTAGCACAAGGAAATAATACCATGAAACAGAATCTGAAAACCGGCGACTTCGCCACCATCAAACTCACCCGCCCGCTGACCATTCATGACAACAGCTATGGCGATCACACCTTCATTGACAGCGTCTACGGAGAGGTCGGACATGTTTGCGACGATGAGGTAATGATCTACGTTGACACCGAACTTCGTGTCCGTATCCCCGTCAGCTTCATCGCCAATCCCTATCTGATCGACTGTCGTCTGAATCGCGGGCAAGTCGAGGCGATGATTATCGCGCTGGCTCCACTGGCCTATCCAGAAGGGTTGCCCGACTACACGCCCATGCCAGCCAAGGATCGCAATCACGACGGGAATCTGGTCGACGCCTTCCATGCGCTGCACCACTACGCAAGCAAGGGGGGGAAATAATCGTGAGCGACCAGAATAAAAACCCTGTTGTCTGGTATGCCGCTGGACGGATTGAGCGTTCGCGGTTTCGCTTCGATCTTGTGGAATGTTCCCTCCACGAAAGAGAAGGTAATACCGTAGAAATTCGCCACACTAACCTCAAAGGAGAGCATCCGAACATCCGGTTTGGATACTCTGGCCCGTTCACTCTGGGCTGCGATCATGGCTGCTCTCATAAGCCCGAAGATGCCTTCATTCCAGCAAAGGATTGGTTCAGCGAAGAATATAGGGAACACGGATTCGGCTCTGTGTCGCACGGTTCGGGCGAAGACTGCGCGGGAGAAGGATTTACCAAAGAGAAGGTTTTCGCACGATCGCTCGAAGGGATTCGCAAGGCCGACTGCGTGTTTGCTTGGATCGACGATAACGAGTGTTTTGGCACCCTCGTCGAACTTGGCTACGCATTCGCGCTGAACAAGCCGATCTATATCGGATACGCGAAGGGTATCAGCTTGACCGGCGAACTGTGGTTCGCTTTGCAAACGGGAAATTGTCGCCAGTTCGACAGTGCCAAGGAAGCATGGAGCGCGGCTATTCTTCACGCTGAAGTTACGAATAAGATGAAACAGTCAGGCGGTGCAAAGTGAGCGCGCCCATCCATATCGCCGACATTCACGGCAAGCCGTTCGAGTTGGTTCGCACCCCGACAGTCGAACAGTTACAACGCTCTATGGAACTGATTGCCGCCGTCGAACAGTTGCAGCCACGTCAGAAGATCATCATTGGTCATGGCCGGGAGCCGATGACCCGCGTTGAATTCTGGAAATGCACCGCTTACAGCATGAAGCACCGCGTCGAACGGTTCAAGGAGAACGGGTCACATTACGCCGGATACATCAGCAGCGAGGCGGCAATCCTCGCTGCCGTGCTGTATGGTGCTGGCGTCAAGAATTGCCGGTATGAACACAATCAGGATGGCTCGCGCCGGTCGCTACTCACGTGCGATTTTGTCGCCCCGAAGAAGGGAGAACAGTCGTGAGTGCACAGGTCATTTCCCTGCAACAACAGTCAGTGACCACGGTCACTGACTACCTCGCCCACGGCTGGAAACTGTGCGCGATTCCACCCGGAACCAAAGGACCGAACACGCCAAATTGGCAAAAGCTGGAGAATGCACTGACCGAACCACCGCCCGAAGGGTGGGGAGTCGGCCTGCTCCATGCGTACTCCGGCACCGCCGCGCTGGACATTGACCAGTGGGCAGACGCTGCCGTGTGGCTGGCCGAGCGCGGGGTCATCCTGCCGAACCTGATGGATGCGCCCGATGCGGTCGGTATCGACAGCGGCAACGCGGGGCATGGCAAGCTGCTCTACTCGCTGCCGTTCCCGCTGCCGACGAAGAAGGTGGTGATCGGCAACAAGACCATCCTCGAATTCCGCTGCGGAACTGCCAGCGGGTTGTCGGCGCAGGATGTGCTGCCTGGGTCGCGCCATCCTTCGGGTTCGATCTACACCTGGACGGGCAGCGGGAACTGGCAACAGTTGCCGGTGATCCCCGACGAACTTCTGGCCGTCTGGATGCAACTGTTGGCGGGTGATGCCCAGAAGAACATCAAGGTCGAAGGGGAACAGTCGCCGGTATCGCTGGACGAGTTGAGGAAGGCCATGTTCTCAGTGTCACCCAACTGTGACCGGAAGCCGTGGACGGAGATCGGCATGGGCTGGAAAGCAGCCGGTGGAGATCGTGACAGTTGGGAAGAGTGGAGCAGCGGCAGCAAGGAGAAATATCACCCGTCCGAGATCGAAAGCCAGTGGAAGTCGTTCGACGACCCCGACAAGGTACGCAAGGACGGGATCGGCCCCGGCACCGTGTTCTTCCATGCGATTGCGGGCGGGTGGAAGCGTCCCGCGCCGGAAGTAAAGGGGTTGTTCGGGCCGGTGCCAGAACAGTCGGGCGACAGGGAGCAAGGCATCCACCCGATGTTGCAATACCAGACCGGATACGACAACGAGGGGACGGAGTTCGTTATCGACGGGGTGATCGCCGAGGGGCCGGTGATCCTGCCCGCCGACCGTGGTCTGGGCAAGACGACCGCCATCGTGTCGCTGGCCTGCAAGGTGACTCACCTATGCCCCGAGAACGACCCCCTACGCCCGACCATCAGGCGCAACGTGGTCTATCTGACCGAAGACCCGAAGCAGGTGCAGCGCATCCTCTACGCAATGGGTCGGGACAACCAGTTTGGACTGGAGGGCGACACATTCGAGGGGCGTTTGGAGGAAGCGTTCACCCGCATCAAGATCGTCCCGACCGCCCGCCTGTCGCCAGAGGTCATCGTGCAGGTCGCAGGGGAGTATCACAAGACCCTGACTGTGCCGAACGAGCGCAACGGCGTCCGGTACGACGCGCCGCCCTGGGTCATCTTCGACACCACCAGTGCCAGCATCGATCTGGAAGAGGAGAACAGCAACTCCGAGATCAGCAAGGCGGTCGCCCTGATGAAGCGCGAGTTCTACCTGAAACGCGAGATTCCTTTTCTGCTGGTGGCGCACACTGCCAAGGCGATGAAACATGCGGAGGTATCCAAGCTATCCGCGCGCGGGGGCGGCGCGTGGGAGGCCGACGTGTATCAGGTGATCTACATGAGTACCGACGACAAGGGCGGGCGGTTTCTGGAGATCGGCACGCCGAACGCGAAGAAGCGGTTCAGCCCGAAGTTTTATTCGATTGCCGTCGGCGGGCATACCAAGGAATGTGTCGTCACCAACCGTTTCAAGGAGGTGACTGTCGAACGCATCACGTGGGCATCGCTCACGCCGATGACAAGTGAGGAAGTGACCGGCATCAAGGAAAAGGCGGAGATGGAGTCCGAGTTCAACAGGGAAGAGGTCGCCATTCGCAAGGTCATGGTCAAGGTCGAGAAATTCTTCGAACTGAATCCTGGCTTCATGGGTTCGAAGAACAAGGTGGTCACAATGGTTGGTTCGAAGAAGGCGCATGTCTTGCGCGCAATCGACCTGCTTATCAAAAACGAGTCTTTGGGTCTGACGGATTCCGATGACGACGGGGACGAGCAGAAGGTGGTTTATTCGACAAAAAATGGCGATGGCGACAAGGGTGGGGCGGAAGGGGGTGGTTCCTAAAGTGCGGGAACCACGTGGCACAAGGGATTCGGGCTGTTTTAGGGGGGTGGTTCCCAGTGGTTCCCGACTGGTTCCCGATGGTTCCGGGAACCAGTGCCAAGACCTGACGCACACCCGCCCGACGGGGGGCTTTGATGCCCCCGTCAGGGTGCAGGATGGAGAAAAAATCGAACGAAAAGGGGGGTGGTTCCCCGGTTCCCGATTCCCTATAGGCGGGAACCGGAAGGAACCAATGAAATCAATGACTTGGCGAGGCGGTTCCTTTTTGGTCGGGAACCGCCTAGATAAGGATTTCTCTATATTGTGTTGGTATGAATGGAGGGGCAGCAAATGAACAGTGTCGTCAGAGGGAAGAAATTGCAGGGATCGGCTGCGAAATTATCCCGTCGGGCTATTGCCGACTTCGTGGACGCGAGTGTTCCGCGATTCACTAGATGGTTGTCGAAGGTCGCCGATGGCGTGCCGAAAGTCGACGCGGAGGGAAAACCAATCGTCGATAACCAGGGCAGCGTCGTCTGGGTCAATAAGCCCGATCCGGCGACCGCGATGAAGCTGGTTGCTGATATATGCGAATATCATTTGCCGAAGTTGAGCAGGTCGGAACAGTCGGCAGTGGTTCGGGTAGAGCAGGGCGAACTCGACGTGTCCACGATGAACCTTGCAGACTTGAAGCGGTACGTGTTGCGGCAGGCGGGTATCGACGCGACCGAACTCGGCACCCTGATTGATATTGAGGCCGCTGCCGAACTCGTTCCAGCAGAAGTCGTACCCGACTGGCTGGAGCCGAAATAACCCGATGGCGGAGGCTGTCTCCGCCATAAGTCACGCAGCCATGCGGGTTTGCGGCTAGGTGGTCGGTCTGTTCCACCACTCGTTCCATCACTTGGCGACTTCGTGCCGAATCAGCCGCTGGTCGCTGGCAGCCATAGCAGCACAAGGGCGAGCAGTCGTTCGTTCAACCTGGAGCGACTGTGAAGGTCTGGAGGGCATCGATAACCCGCAGCAACAGTCGGCCAGATGTTGATCGAACTGAAGGACTCGACGCCACACGGTGAGTGGGCGGCAAAATTAGCACATGCGCTAAATTTGACCCTCGTCCGGTTCGGACGAAGGTGCGGTTACAACTTTCAGTCACGACTGAAAGTTGTAAAGCACAATGACCTGTGCTTTCCAAATACGGCAGGCACTATCGAACGGCACAGTCGGACGGCAGCCATCGCGCAACAGCCAGCAGCCAGAACTCTGACCAACAGTTAGTGACCACTGACTGTGCCTGCCTGACTGTTCCTGATTTTCTGGGGTGGGTATTGGCTGGCTGGAAACATACCCCCGGAGGCATCGGCAGTCGGGCATGGGCAAGTGGGTATCACAGCGAATCACCTGGCGACCATCCACCAGACCCCCCTATATAGTATTTTTACTATATTCCAGATGCGTCACCCCATAAAATTTTTCTCAGCATTTTGTTTCAATCTATTGCAACAGAAACTGTTACGAAACAATGACTTGACAACGTTATCCATAGGTGGATAATCCACCTATGGACGACAAAAACTACTCACTGCGCGAGGTCGCCGACCTGATCGGCGAACCCCTCTACTCCGTCAGGAATTGGCGACGGCTACCTGCCGACAACGCCCGACACCTGCCGACGACACCCGACCCCGACCACGGTCATCACTGCATCAGCCGCGAGAACCTTGCCCGCTGGCTGCGCAGGAACCCTGACCTTGCCGAACGCATTCTCAGCCTGTACGCGCCGCAAGCCATCCGCGAAACCCTGCTCCCGCTGGCCCGCGCATCGCACACGGCACAAACCCTGCGTGGCGACCCCCTGCCCGAGCCGACAAACCACTGGTGGCTGCCCACCGAAGTCGACTACGACCACCAAGACCAACACCAAGGAGGATCCGCATGACCAACCTCGCACTCGCCACGCCCCCGACCACTGTTGAGAACATCGATCACCACCCCGAACACCAACTACAGGAAAACCAGCAATGAAATCCGCCATCGATTACCAGACCGAGTTGGCAACCCTTGAACGCGAGGCCGCGTCGTGCCAGCAACTCATCAACAACATTCCGAGCCTGCGCTCACTGGCGCAGCGGGCAACGACCGAGAACATCATCGGTCGGGCGACGGTGGACGCCGTGACCAAGGCGCAGCGCAATCTCGACGAAGCCATCGCCGCGCTGGCCCGCAAGGACGCACTGGCGCAGGCGATTGCAGAAACGAACGATGCCCTGACGTGGCAGCGTGGCAAGGAACGCAGGGACTATTGCGAGTCGGTCAGTGCCGAGTACCAGCAGACTTACGATCAGTATGTCGCCGACTGCAAGGCACTGCTGGCGACGTACCGCACCCTGCAGCAACTGTCGAACAAATACAACGGGCTGACGGGTCGTGCATTGCTGGATCACTACCAGACCGACCTCAACCTTCCGGCACTCTATGGCCCGAATGACATGATGAAGACCAATATGCCGACTGGTCGGAGGTAACGACATGGCCCCCAACCTGACCGCGAGCGAACAGCACGAACTACGGGAAGCCACGCGCTTCCTGAACGACAATCCATCGGCTACGCGCCTCGGCAACTTCTTCAACACCCTCTCGCCCAACGTGCGGGCGGTGGTCAGGCGCAATATCGACATCGTGGAGGATCATCGCCAATCTGGCGGCAGACAACGCCCGTTCGAACCTAAACAGGAACTGTCGCTCACCCCTGCCCAGAAGCAACTCATCGCCACGCATGACACGGAAGACCTGACGCATCGCCTGAACACCCGTATGGGGACATCCGAGCAGCAATCCAGGATTGCCGAGAAGCCGGTTGACTTGCGTGAAACGCTATCGGCCAGTTTCGATGTTGTCGAGAGCGAAGGCGGAAGCCATGATTAGCCAGAAGCGGCTCCAGCAGCTTCTCGACTACGATCCCGACAGCGGGCTGTTCGTGTGGAAAAAGGCACCGAAGCACAGACCATACGAACTCGGAACCGTGGCTGGTTATTTCTGTAAACGCCACGGATATGTTCGCATCACGATTGACCAGAAGCCCTACAAAGCCCATCGGTTGGCGTGGCTCTATGTCCACGGTGAATTCCCGCCCAATCATATCGACCACAAAAACGGGATCAAGACCGACAACCGTCTGGTGAATCTGCGCCCTGCTACCAATGGCGAAAACGTGGTGAATTCGGGTGTGCGTTCCGACAACAGCAGCGGGTTCAAAGGCGTGAGTTGGAACAAAAATGCCCGTAAGTGGACGGCATACGTAAACATCGACAAAAAGCGGTTTTATCTCGGACTGTTCGACGATCCAGAACTCGCTGCCCTGTCCTATGCCGGTGCTTCCCGCCTGCTGTTCGGCGAATTCACCCACAACACCGTCAACGTGACGATCAACAACTATTACTCAGGAGCCAAAAATGGCTGACACTACCTTCCCCGATATTGGCGACTATGATGCTCAACGCCAACAGTTGGCACGTCGCCGCAAGCTGGCTGAAGAACTTCTTCGCACCCGTAACCCCACCGAAGCCCGTTTCGCGCCGAATGGCGGCGCGCTGTTCGGCGGTGGCCCTGGTCAGACTCTCGCGAACGGTGTCGATGTGATCTCCGGCATTCTCCAGCAGCCTGGACTCGACGCCGAGGAAAAACAGTTGGCTTCCAACGAGGCGCAACAGGCGAACGCGATCCTGTCGTCGATCCCCGCCAGCGGGCCGGAACGTCAAGCTGCATTGCTCTCCGCTGGCAACCGGATGCCGAGTTTGCGGAACAGCATCTCCGCGTTGCTCGCCGCCGACGAACGCAAGCAGATTGCCGACGACAACCGGCTGGAGAAATCGGAGCAGGAAGCCGCGAACCGCGTCGAGAAGGCGAACAGCGAAGAACGCTATCGCCGCACCTTCGAACAGTCGATGGCACTGAAGCAGGCACCGACCAGCCACATCACGATTCAGACGGGTGGTGCCGGTGGCGCAGCCAACCCGTTTGCGGGCACGTCGACGCAGGTCGGTGTCGACCGCAACGGGAACCCCGTCTATCGGGTCAGCAAGACGGGCAGCGTCTATTCCTTCGACGAAACCGGCCAGCCGGTCGCCCACGAAGGCATCATCATGCCGAAGCCAGCCCCTGCCAAGGAGCCGACTGAATCCGAACGTGGCGCAGCGGGCTACCTTGGCCGGATGCAAGCCGCAGAGCAGAACCTTGGCACTGCCAAACCGTTCAGCCTGCCGGTGCAGATCGGACTGGATCGCGCGCCGAACATGACCAACTTCGTTCTGACCCCCGAGCAACAGGTGCAGCGTCAGCAGCAAGAGGACTGGGTTCGTGCCAAGTTGCGCAAGGAATCCGGCGCGGTGATCGGCGATCAGGAAATGGCGCGGGAAATCAGAACCTATTTCCCGATGGCTGGCGACAGCGACAAGGTTATCCGGCAGAAGGCACAGTCAAGGGCGCAGGCACTTGAACAGATGCGGTCGTCGGCTGGTCGCAGCAAGCCGACCGAAGCTGCGCCTGTGCCTGAACAGCGGGTAACTGTTCGCTCCCCTGCCGAGTGGCAGGCACTTGAACCAGGCACGCCCTACGTGACCGCAGACGGGAAGAAGGGAGTGCGGTAATGGCCGACTATAAATCCGGCGAGAACCCGTTCGCCAACAGCAGCAACGATATTCCATCGGGCGTGAATCCGTTCGGGGAGCAGCCGCAACAGTCGGCACCTCAACCACAGTCGGCGCGTGAAATCCTGGAGCAGCACATGGGGCCGTCCGACTTCACCAAGTCGTTCGCTTCCACGCCTGCCCGCATGTTGAAGTCAGGAATGCAGATGGTCGGTGCCGGTGACTACGTTCCTGAATTCGTCAGCAATGCCGCTGCCGAGGGCGACAAGTCCATCGCAGGCCGCATTGCCGGTGACGTGGCAGGGACAGGCGGCATCCGTAGTGCCGGTGTTGGCCTTGCCCAAACCCTGCAACGCCTGAACGAAGCCCGTGGCGTCGTGCCTGCCGTGGCGCGCACTGCCGAGGCGGCAACCTATGGCGCAGGGCAGGGAGCCATCACCACGCCCGACCAGCAGGCCGATGCCGCCAAGTGGGGCGCAGCCGGTGGTGCCGGTGGTCAGATGCTCGGGCGCGTCGTCGGCGGCGTCGTTCGCCCGACCGCAGCCGCGCAGCCGCTGGTCGACGCTGGCGTTGCCCTGACGCCCGGACAGGCCGCTGGCAAGGGATCGGCAATGAAGTGGCTGGAGGAACAGGCATCGTCGCTGCCAGTCGCCGGTCACGCCATCCGCAACGCACAAGGCCGCGCCGTTGCCGATGCCAATGTCGCCGCCGCGCAGTCGGTCGCCCGTCTGGTCGACGACAAGGTGAAACTCGGACAGCCGCCCCGCGAAGCCATCGAACAGACACGGGAACTGATCGGCAAGACCTACGACAACGCGCTGGAAGGGATGACTGTTCCCGGCTTCGTTCCGCAGGCGTATCTCACGGCAACCCGCGATGCGATCCTCAAAGATTTCCCCATGATGGAGAAGAAGCACTTCGACCAGATGGGGCGTTACGTGGAGCAGCGCGTTTCCCGCATGGTCGAACAGAACAAGGGCGTGCTGACCGGCGACATGCTGAAGCAGATCGACAGCGAGATCGGGCAGCAAATCCGCAACCTGCGTTCCAGCACGAACGCTGCCGACAAGACGGCAGCACCGGCATGGGCCGAACTGCAACAGGCGATTCGTGAAGTGATGGAGCAATCCAACGCGACACCGGAGCAACTGGCACAGTTGAAGACGGCGAACGCCGCTTACCGGCAACTGTTGGCACTGGAGAAGTCGATGCTTCCGGGCAATGACACCTTCACGCCGCGCCGCCTGAAAGCAACGCTGGAGAAGATGAATATCCAGAACACCGACCTCAACCGGATTTCCCGCAGCATGTCGGAAACGCTGCCCAACAGCGTTCCGAATTCTGGAACCGCCGAACGTCTGCTGACAGCCGGACTGCCCGCGCTGCTGATGGGTGGCGGTGCTGGCGCACAGCAGATGGGCTACGGCGAACTCGGTGCGGGCATGATGGCAGCGGGTGCGCTCGGAAGCCGTCCAGGCGCGCGCATGATGACCGGAGGCTATGGGTGGCAACCCTATGCCGAAGCCGCGATCCGTGCGCTGCGTGGTGCGCCTGCGCGCCCGCCAAAGGGCAACAATGAGTGACCCCCTGCCAACAGTCGGAATCCTGTACTCGGTACAGGTAGTTCTCGCCTGCCTCCACCAGAATCGCATCGATGATGCCCTGCTGGTGCTGGAGGAGTTGGCGCGGGAGTTGATCGATGACTGTGTTGCCGAGGTCGCCGAAGAGGTACACTTTTCGACATTTCAATAACTGTGGAAATCGACATGGACGTGTTTGATTTAGTCGACAAGGGCATCAAGCTGCCCCCGTCACCCATCACCCTCAACGGCATCTCGTTTGGCCTGCCTGCGCCCCTCTACGCATCGCAGGAAGCCGCCTACAAGGCGATGCTGGCCGAGTTTGCCGAAGGAATTGCCGACCTGGAAGCCGAAGGCGTGAAGATCAGCATGAAGGACTTCACGCGGCAAGCCGACCTGCTTTGGAACGCTGTCTGGAAACACTTTGCGAGATGAACACGCCGAACCCCGAACCAGATGACGAAGTTGTGGCTGCTTTTGTCGCCGCCCATCCATCGGGAGGAACGCTGGAGGAGGTTTCAGCGGCGATAGGGGTTACGCGCCAACGGACGGAACAAATTGTAAAACGGGCGCTACGGAAGATTTACCGGCAACTGTCGCAGCGCAACTGTTGGCGTCTTGATGATCTGATTTGAGCAGCGAAGGTTTACGGGTCAGTGTGTCAGACGGTTGAATTGTTAATGCGCGTTAACAATTTATCCTAGTCGCATAAACCGTATCCCTGAAATCAGTATGGAACAGGGTATGGAACAGCCCGACACCGGACAAAGAAAAACCCGCAAAGCCTGTGGCAGTGCGGGTCTTGAAAGGTTCTTGGCGGAGCAGGCGACCGCCATAATGTCATTCCATACCGTTCCACAGCTTCCCTAAACGTCCCTCTAAATACCGCTGTTTCAACCACTTACAACAGTTTGACGTATTGCCAAGTCCTTAGACGTTCCTGTAAATTCCGAATCTTGATATGGAACAACGTATGGAACGGAGAAGAACATGGCACAAAACATATTGACCGCTAAGGCAGTCGAAACCAGCAAGCTGTCCGAAAAGGACGGCAAGCCCATCCCCAAGCTGATTGCCGATGGCGGTGGTCTGTACCTGCGCACCGCACCGGCTGGCGACGGGGTCAGCCGCAGTTGGGTCTTCAAGTTCAAGCTGGCTGGCAAGATGCGCGAGATGGGCATCGGTGCCTACCCTGTCGTCACCCTTGCCGAAGCACGGGAACGCGCTGTGGCGCTCCGCAAACAGGTCGAACAAGGGATTGATCCGATCGAGCAGCGCAAGGCCAGCCAAGCGGCTGCGCAACAGCCGGAGAAGCGTGTTGTCACCTTCGGCGATGCCGCCAAGGCGTTCATTGACGGCAAGGCAGCGGGATGGTCCAACCCAAAGCACGTCGACCAGTGGCGCAACACCTTGGCGACCTACTGTGCCACGTTCGCCAGCAAGAATGTGTCCGACGTGACCAAGGCCGATGTGGAGGCCGCGCTGCGCCCGATCTGGCTCACCAAGTCCGAAACGGCGACCAGAGTCTTGACCCGGGTTGTTGCCGTGATGAAGTCGGCGCGTCGCAGGGGCTGGAGCGACACCGATGCGTCAGCATGGAGTGAGGATATTCGCGCTGATCTGCCCATGCTGGCGTCGAAGACCGAACGGGTGCAGCACCATCCGGCATTGCCCTACGATCAGACCCCCGCGTTCGTGGCGTCCCTGAAGGCCAGCCGGAGCATGGGTAGCAAGGCGTTGTTGTTCGCCATCCTGACCGCAGCACGATCGGGCGAGGTGCGTGGTGCCAGATGGAGCGAGATAGACCTTGAACAGTCGGTATGGACGATCCCCGCTGCCCGCATGAAGATGAAGCGCGCGCATTCTGTCCCCTTGTCGGCACCGGCAATCGAACTGTTGCGCTCCCTGCCCGCCGGTGAGCCGACCGACCTCGTATTCCCCGGCGAGAAGCAGGGACAGCCGGTGAGCGACATGACAATGACTGCGGTCATCCGCAGGGCGAACGAGAACGAACTGGTCTGGGCAGATGCCAGCGGCGAGCCGGTTACTGCTCACGGCTTCAGGTCGACGTTCTCCGACTGGGCAGCGGAGACAACCTCGTTCCCGAGTGCCGTCGTCGAGTCGTCGCTGGCGCATGGCGACCCCGACAAGGTTCGCGCTGCTTACACCCGCACCCAGTTCGTCGAGAAGCGCCGGGCGCTGATGCAGGCATGGGGGGATTTCACTTATGGCAATTGAAGTTTGTTTGACAAAAATCTAATCACTCAATAATGTATCAACTCAGCCTAGGGATGCGGGCTTAAAAGACTACTCCGAGGGGTTGCCCTTTCCTCTCTGAACCAAAAGGGACGCACCGGAGAAACGGCACGATTAACACCCGTGACCGCGCTCTGGAGTAAAGCGAAAGATAGCCTGTAGCATCCCATTGAGGGAATTTGGCGACGGTGTATGACCTTGAGTCATGCGCCGTTTTTTCGTTTACGGGCATGACTCCGCAAATGGAGTCCAAATATGCAACAGTCAATTCTCCGTCTGCCCACCGTGATCGAACGGACAGGGCTGGCACGGACGCAAATCTACGCTGGCGTCAAGGCTGGCACCTTCCCCCGTCAGGTTCCCATCGGTGAGCGCACAGTCGGCTGGCTTGAGAGCGAGATCGCGCAATGGATCGATGCCCGCGCTGCCGAGAGGGGTGCGAAATGAGCTACCTCGCAACCATCGGACCTTTCGCCACGCTTGGCGACCTTGCCCGTGAGCTTGGAATCACCTATGCCGGGTATTACCAGCGGATGAAGTCGAACCCGACCCTGACCCGCCCCGAAACGTGGCGCGCCGGCGGGGCCGAAATGATGACGACCGATAACGCCGTTCTCTGGATCGAACGGCACAAGCGCGAATGGGCTGCGCTTCAGGCCGCGAAGCGGGAGGCGACATGAAGCCCGTCGCTGAGTCCAGCAAGGCCGCCGACACCGAAAGGTTTGAGCGCGCGGTCGGTGTGTGGAAACCCGCCGACAAAAGAAAAGGGGATGCCGCCGCATCCCCCAATGAACAGTTATCCACAACTTATCCACAAGGAAATAATACCATGAAACACGAAACCCAAACCTGCTCCAACTGTCGCCATTTTTACGCCCTTCTCGGCGGTCAGTGCCGTGGTCAGCTTCCCCCCGAAGACGATCTTCTGGCTGTCGTCGACACGTCGGCAACCACCCCTGCCTGTGAGTTGTTCGACGAAGGGGGCGAATAATCATGGCGAACTTCATTTGGACAAAAGGCGGCGAGTTCATCAATCTCGACCATGTGACGAGTGCTTTCGAGAACAACGCCGGATTCATCGCGATGACGATGGTCGACGGGCGCGTTCCCTACGTCGCCAACAGGGACGATTTCTATTCATTGTTGGGAACAGTCGTTCCGGCATGTGAGAGCGACGTGGCGATCATCCCCATCGACGGGGACGGGAGCGACGATTATCCGATTTCCTTCTATCGCATGAAAGTAGTCGCGTGGCGCATCACCGCTGAAAGCGAACTGCCGGTTCCTGTTTTGGCTGCCGAACATCCCTCTGTCCTCTCCAACGCTAACAACCTTGTCGGACTTATTCGCCCCGATGGTGGCGTAAGCATTCCTGAAGATGCCGACTTCGGCACCGTTTCAGAATACGAGGAATATGTCGTTAGCCGGTTGACACGCATCCGCGCAATGAAAGAGGGCAAATAATCATGGCGAGGAAAATATTCAAACCGCGCAGCGTCATTCCAGCAGGCAGCGTGATCCCCGACAGAGCCATCATCGATCATCACTGCACGGTCGGTGAGAACTGCGTCATCGGGGACGACTGTTTTCTTGGCAAGGGCTGCACCTTCGGCGACGGCTGCACCTTCGGCAAGCGCACCTTCGTAATGGAGAACTGTGTTTTCGGAGAGAACTGCACCTTCGACGAGGATTGCAAATTTCTCGAAATGCTCACTTTCGGCAAGGGTTGCCGTATCGCCAACACCACCCGCAGCTTGAACCCGGCTTGTTGGACGGTTGATCCGTCTGAAGGGGAAGACTTCGCCGGTAAGCGGTTCTTCGACTGTTACCGTGAAGAACTGGGCATGGAAGGGGAACGGTCGTGACCACCCCCGACTTCATCGAATTCATCGAAGCCCTCGCGCCAGAAGGCGAGAAGGTCTTGTTCGGCAAGTCAAAGGTGCTGGAGGATGGCACAGACGGGTACGTGCCGACCGACACCTTGCCGCCAAATACTGCGCTCTACGCGAACACCGGCAGCTTCATCAAGTCCCGCGCCGATCAGGATGGCAAGCTGCGCGCCAAGGCCGAGAACATCGAGCAGTGCCTGTTCCTGATGCTCGACGATATTGGCACCAAGGCAAAGACGCCGCCTGTCGAACCGACGTGGAAGATCGAAACCTCCCCCGGCAATTACCAGTGGGGCTATGCCTACTCTCAGCGGCCCACCAAGGGGCAACAGTCGGCTGCTGTGCGCGCGTTCGCCGCCGCTGGCTACTCCGACCCTGGCGCGAGCAATGCTGTGCGCTGGAGCCGCATTCCTGGCAGCCTGAACAAGAAGAAACAGTTCATTGCCAAGCTGACCGAGTTCCACCCCGAGCGCAAGTTCACGCTGCCTGAACTGTGCGCGGAAATGGGTGTGACGATGGGCGAGCCTGAGATGGAGAGGCACGAAGCCAAAGCAGCAGCATCCGCCGACGCGCCGCCTATCGAACAGGCTGTCGAGATGCTGAAACATATCAAAGCCGACGACAGGGAAGTCTATCGCAACGTGGGCATGGCGATGCAGAGTGCCTATGACGATGCGGGGCGCGCCTTTTGGCTGGCATGGGCGAAGACCTGTCCCGAGTACGACAATCCCGACGCCGAGAGGGACGCCGAGAAGGATTGGAAGTCGTTCAAGGACATGCCGAACGGCATCGGCATCGGCACGCTGTTCCATTACGCGATTGAGGGCGGATGGAAGCATCCCGCGCCCGACGTGGAAGGGATGTTCGGCGAGGTCGAAGGGGCGCAACAATCAGAGGAAAAATTTCCGGCACCCTACGACCCGAGCGAGGCATTCCTGATCGACACGTTCAACAGTCACGGACTCAATGTAGCCAAGTACCGTTCCATCGTCGCCCCGATCCCGCACCCTGACGGCGCGTTCATGCTGAAAATGGACGGGCGCGTTGTCGAGTACCACAAGGGGATCGGTCGCGTTCGCGCATCGGGCAACGTGTCCCCGATCTTCTTTGGCGACGTGACGCAGCAGAACTTCGTTCTTGTCACGGACAACTGGTTCAGCGCGGCGGCATTGCACGAAGCGACGGGCGATCCCGTTATCTGCATCGAAGGATGGGCATTCGGGGAAATCCAGTCCGAAGACGGCGAGAGCAGCCGCGCCCTGCACACGAAGCTGCTGGAGATCGTGCGGCCCAACCTGAAGATGCGGGTCATCACAACCACCGACCAGGAAGAAATGCGGTTGCGCATGGCGACCTTCCGCATGTTGATGATGGAAGAAGGCGTGAACGTGATCGTGTTCGCCCTGCCAATGATCGATTTCCACCCCGTCGACGGGTTCGGCGACTGGGCAGCGAAGACATGGGGGAGCCGCGAGAACTGGCCGCGCGGCGACGACCTGACCAAAGCCCTGTTCGGCAAGGGCGGCGCGTTGCAGCGGGTTGCCGATGACGACCTCGCTGAAGCTGCCAAATCCTACACGATGTCCAACGCCGACCGCTTCGGCAAGTTCCACCTTGACCTGACCGACCGTGGCGCGGGCAGCTACATCCTGTCCAAGCTAGGGCGCGGCAGCTTCTACTATCTGAAGGATCGTGACGAGTGGGTGCAGTGGCACGATGGCGCGTGGCGCAGCATCGGGAAGGAGCCATTGTTCCTGATCGACATCGCCGCCCACGGCTACCTGCAACGGTCGAATGCGCTGCGCAAACAGGTCGTGCAGATTGAGGAAGCCCTGCGCACCGAGAAAGACCCCATCCGCAAAGCGCAAATGAACATCGACATCAGCACGAAGACGGAACAGGCGGTCGATTTCCACAAGCGTTACAAGGTGCTATCGATGACCACGGGACGGCTCAACGTACTGAAAGACCTCAAGCACCGTGGCGAGGTCGCCGTGTTCTCCAAGATATTCGACGCCGACGACTGGATGATCGGCGTGAAGAACGGCATCCTCGATCTGCGTACCGGCATCGTCCGTGAGGCGCGCCAAGAGGACATGATGTTCCGTTCCTGTCGCAGCCGCTACGTGAAGGGAGCCACGCACCCGAGGATCACCAAGTTGCTACAGGAGATCACGGCGACCGCTTACCTCAAGGACGCCCCCTCGTTCATGGGCGCGGTCGACGGGTTCGTTCTCGACGGGGGGCGTGAGCAGTGGCTGCAACGCCGCCTTGGCGCAATGCTGGTCGGCGGCAACAAGCTGACCTCGCTGGAAATCCTGCATGGCTTCGGCTCGAACGGCAAGAGCGTTCTCGGCAAACTGTTAAGCGGCGTTCTCGGCAAGGCTGGCACCGCAATCGGCGAGTCGGGCTACCTGACGACTGTTCCCGCCGCCGCAATCATGAGCAGTTACCACGCCAAAGACCCCGATGCCGCGACCCCGTACCTCGCGACGACTCCAGGGGCAAGGGTGCTGCTGATGAGCGAGAGCAAGGACACGGACAAGATCAACGAACAGTTGGTCAAGAACATCACGGGCGGCGATGAAGTCGCCTATCGCGGGCTATACAAGGGCGCGGCGACGTTCCGCCCGCAATTCACGCCGATCCTGCTGACCAACCCGCTGCCGCAGGTCGTCGAAGGCGGCAAGGCTATCTGGGACCGCCTCGCGCCGATGCACCTTGCGATGCGGTGGGCGCGTCCAGGCGCGTCCGAGGAGGACAAGAACACGTTGCCGCCAGAGGACACATGGTTCCGCGACGAGGCAGATGGGGACGTGGAAGCCTGTGAAGCGTTCCTGTCATGGCTGGTCGACGGGTGCCTGTCGTGGCAGAAGGACGGGTTGGGGGAGATGCCTACCGACGTTCGCGCGACAATCAACAGTTACCGTGAAACTTCCGACCACTTCGGCGCATGGGCGGCAGAGAACAATGTTGTTTTCGACCCGACTTCCTTTACCACGTCGGGGAGCATCTTTAATTCATACAGCATGTGGGAAAAACAGAACGGAAAGCAGTCTCCATCCAAGGATGTTGTCATAAGAAGGCTGCTGGAGTGGAAGCCCGAACTGCGCAAGGGGAAGCGGGACGACGTGCGGGGTGTGTGGGGAATTAACGTTCCGATGTTCGGTTGGCTGAAAAAGAGCGAAACAGGTTCTGTTGGGGAGGAGGTGGTGTCTTTGCCAACTACAAAAACTGTAGCGGTGTAGCCCGTTGCGGCACAACTGAAAGCAGCTTTCTGTTGTGTATGCAACAAAAAAGTCAAAGACACCAAAGACACCAAAGACACCATTTCCAGGAGTGTCCAAGAAAACGGGTTTTGAAAATCACTAATAAATGAGTAACAAGAAGAATATGGTGTCTTTGGTGTCTTTGGTGTCTTGACAGTTTTTGTTGCGATTATTCAAAAAAAGTATGACACGCCGCGTCGAAAACAAGCGGTCGATAGTATTTAACCAGCATAGGAGCAAGATGAAATGGAAGTATGGACAACAGAGGATGCCCGCAGAGGGTTGTGCGAACTGGAGGATGTCGGAGAGGAACGCCCGACCGAACGCATTCCCGAACCCGAGCCAGAAGAAACAGCCGAACCCGACAATGTTGAAATCGAACTGTTGTCGGACGACGTGTTCGATCACGAATTCGCGGAGTACCTGCGCAACCGTACCGAGTACAAGGCGCGCAACCCGCCAGCCTTGGTCGTCAAATTACTGGCGACATGCGAGGAACGTCGCCAGCGCGCCGCAGTGAAGCCATCCTATGCGGTGGAGCATCTGACGCCAAGGTTGATCGCCAAGATGAGCAGCGACGATTTGAAGCGGTTCGTGCTGCATCGGACGTTGGAGAAGATGCCGGAGGATGAGCAGGCTGCCGCGCTGGCATCAATGCTGGAGCCGAAATAGCCCAATGGCGGAGGCTGTCTCCGCCATAAGTCACGCAGCCATGCGGGTTTGCGGCTAGGTGGTCGGTCTGTTCCACCACTCGTTCCATCACTTGGCGACTTCGTGCCGAATCAGCCGCTGGTCGCTGGCAGCCATAGCAGCACAAGGGCGAGCAGTCGTTCGTTCAACCTGGAGCGACTGTGAAGGTCTGGAGGGCATCGATAACCCGCAGCAACAGTCGGCCAGATGTTGATCGAACTGAAGGACTCGACGCCACACGGTGAGTGGGCGGCAAAATTAGCACATGCGCTAAATTTGACCCTCGTCCGGTTCGGACGAAGGTGCGGTTACAACTTTCAGTCACGACTGAAAGTTGTAAAGCACAATGACCTGTGCTTTCCAAATACGGCAGGCACTATCGAACGGCACAGTCGGACGGCAGCCATCGCGCAACAGCCAGCAGCCAGAACTCTGACCAACAGTTAGTGACCACTGACTGTGCCTGCCTGACTGTTCCTGATTTTCTGGGGTGGGTATTGGCTGGCTGGAAACATACCCCCGGAGGCATCGGCAGTCGGGCATGGGCAAGTGGGTATCACAGCGAATCACCTGGCGACCATCCACCAGACCCCCCTATATAGTATTTTTACTATATTCCAGATGCGTCACCCCATAAAATTTTTCTCAGCATTTTGTTTCAATCTATTGCAACAGAAACTGTTACGAAACAATGACTTGACAACGTTATCCATAGGTGGATAATCCACCTATGGACGACAAAAACTACTCACTGCGCGAGGTCGCCGACCTGATCGGCGAACCCCTCTACTCCGTCAGGAATTGGCGACGGCTACCTGCCGACAACGCCCGACACCTGCCGACGACACCCGACCCCGACCACGGTCATCACTGCATCAGCCGCGAGAACCTTGCCCGCTGGCTGCGCAGGAACCCTGACCTTGCCGAACGCATTCTCAGCCTGTACGCGCCGCAAGCCATCCGCGAAACCCTGCTCCCGCTGGCCCGCGCATCGCACACGGCACAAACCCTGCGTGGCGACCCCCTGCCCGAGCCGACAAACCACTGGTGGCTGCCCACCGAAGTCGACTACGACCACCAAGACCAACACCAAGGAGGATCCGCATGACCAACCTCGCACTCGCCACGCCCCCGACCACTGTTGAGAACATCGATCACCACCCCGAACACCAACTACAGGAAAACCAGCAATGAAATCCGCCATCGATTACCAGACCGAGTTGGCAACCCTTGAACGCGAGGCCGCGTCGTGCCAGCAACTCATCAACAACATTCCGAGCCTGCGCTCACTGGCGCAGCGGGCAACGACCGAGAACATCATCGGTCGGGCGACGGTGGACGCCGTGACCAAGGCGCAGCGCAATCTCGACGAAGCCATCGCCGCGCTGGCCCGCAAGGACGCACTGGCGCAGGCGATTGCAGAAACGAACGATGCCCTGACGTGGCAGCGTGGCAAGGAACGCAGGGACTATTGCGAGTCGGTCAGTGCCGAGTACCAGCAGACTTACGATCAGTATGTCGCCGACTGCAAGGCACTGCTGGCGACGTACCGCACCCTGCAGCAACTGTCGAACAAATACAACGGGCTGACGGGTCGTGCATTGCTGGATCACTACCAGACCGACCTCAACCTTCCGGCACTCTATGGCCCGAATGACATGATGAAGACCAATATGCCGACTGGTCGGAGGTAACGACATGGCCCCCAACCTGACCGCGAGCGAACAGCACGAACTACGGGAAGCCACGCGCTTCCTGAACGACAATCCATCGGCTACGCGCCTCGGCAACTTCTTCAACACCCTCTCGCCCAACGTGCGGGCGGTGGTCAGGCGCAATATCGACATCGTGGAGGATCATCGCCAATCTGGCGGCAGACAACGCCCGTTCGAACCTAAACAGGAACTGTCGCTCACCCCTGCCCAGAAGCAACTCATCGCCACGCATGACACGGAAGACCTGACGCATCGCCTGAACACCCGTATGGGGACATCCGAGCAGCAATCCAGGATTGCCGAGAAGCCGGTTGACTTGCGTGAAACGCTATCGGCCAGTTTCGATGTTGTCGAGAGCGAAGGCGGAAGCCATGATTAGCCAGAAGCGGCTCCAGCAGCTTCTCGACTACGATCCCGACAGCGGGCTGTTCGTGTGGAAAAAGGCACCGAAGCACAGACCATACGAACTCGGAACCGTGGCTGGTTATTTCTGTAAACGCCACGGATATGTTCGCATCACGATTGACCAGAAGCCCTACAAAGCCCATCGGTTGGCGTGGCTCTATGTCCACGGTGAATTCCCGCCCAATCATATCGACCACAAAAACGGGATCAAGACCGACAACCGTCTGGTGAATCTGCGCCCTGCTACCAATGGCGAAAACGTGGTGAATTCGGGTGTGCGTTCCGACAACAGCAGCGGGTTCAAAGGCGTGAGTTGGAACAAAAATGCCCGTAAGTGGACGGCATACGTAAACATCGACAAAAAGCGGTTTTATCTCGGACTGTTCGACGATCCAGAACTCGCTGCCCTGTCCTATGCCGGTGCTTCCCGCCTGCTGTTCGGCGAATTCACCCACAACACCGTCAACGTGACGATCAACAACTATTACTCAGGAGCCAAAAATGGCTGACACTACCTTCCCCGATATTGGCGACTATGATGCTCAACGCCAACAGTTGGCACGTCGCCGCAAGCTGGCTGAAGAACTTCTTCGCACCCGTAACCCCACCGAAGCCCGTTTCGCGCCGAATGGCGGCGCGCTGTTCGGCGGTGGCCCTGGTCAGACTCTCGCGAACGGTGTCGATGTGATCTCCGGCATTCTCCAGCAGCCTGGACTCGACGCCGAGGAAAAACAGTTGGCTTCCAACGAGGCGCAACAGGCGAACGCGATCCTGTCGTCGATCCCCGCCAGCGGGCCGGAACGTCAAGCTGCATTGCTCTCCGCTGGCAACCGGATGCCGAGTTTGCGGAACAGCATCTCCGCGTTGCTCGCCGCCGACGAACGCAAGCAGATTGCCGACGACAACCGGCTGGAGAAATCGGAGCAGGAAGCCGCGAACCGCGTCGAGAAGGCGAACAGCGAAGAACGCTATCGCCGCACCTTCGAACAGTCGATGGCACTGAAGCAGGCACCGACCAGCCACATCACGATTCAGACGGGTGGTGCCGGTGGCGCAGCCAACCCGTTTGCGGGCACGTCGACGCAGGTCGGTGTCGACCGCAACGGGAACCCCGTCTATCGGGTCAGCAAGACGGGCAGCGTCTATTCCTTCGACGAAACCGGCCAGCCGGTCGCCCACGAAGGCATCATCATGCCGAAGCCAGCCCCTGCCAAGGAGCCGACTGAATCCGAACGTGGCGCAGCGGGCTACCTTGGCCGGATGCAAGCCGCAGAGCAGAACCTTGGCACTGCCAAACCGTTCAGCCTGCCGGTGCAGATCGGACTGGATCGCGCGCCGAACATGACCAACTTCGTTCTGACCCCCGAGCAACAGGTGCAGCGTCAGCAGCAAGAGGACTGGGTTCGTGCCAAGTTGCGCAAGGAATCCGGCGCGGTGATCGGCGATCAGGAAATGGCGCGGGAAATCAGAACCTATTTCCCGATGGCTGGCGACAGCGACAAGGTTATCCGGCAGAAGGCACAGTCAAGGGCGCAGGCACTTGAACAGATGCGGTCGTCGGCTGGTCGCAGCAAGCCGACCGAAGCTGCGCCTGTGCCTGAACAGCGGGTAACTGTTCGCTCCCCTGCCGAGTGGCAGGCACTTGAACCAGGCACGCCCTACGTGACCGCAGACGGGAAGAAGGGAGTGCGGTAATGGCCGACTATAAATCCGGCGAGAACCCGTTCGCCAACAGCAGCAACGATATTCCATCGGGCGTGAATCCGTTCGGGGAGCAGCCGCAACAGTCGGCACCTCAACCACAGTCGGCGCGTGAAATCCTGGAGCAGCACATGGGGCCGTCCGACTTCACCAAGTCGTTCGCTTCCACGCCTGCCCGCATGTTGAAGTCAGGAATGCAGATGGTCGGTGCCGGTGACTACGTTCCTGAATTCGTCAGCAATGCCGCTGCCGAGGGCGACAAGTCCATCGCAGGCCGCATTGCCGGTGACGTGGCAGGGACAGGCGGCATCCGTAGTGCCGGTGTTGGCCTTGCCCAAACCCTGCAACGCCTGAACGAAGCCCGTGGCGTCGTGCCTGCCGTGGCGCGCACTGCCGAGGCGGCAACCTATGGCGCAGGGCAGGGAGCCATCACCACGCCCGACCAGCAGGCCGATGCCGCCAAGTGGGGCGCAGCCGGTGGTGCCGGTGGTCAGATGCTCGGGCGCGTCGTCGGCGGCGTCGTTCGCCCGACCGCAGCCGCGCAGCCGCTGGTCGACGCTGGCGTTGCCCTGACGCCCGGACAGGCCGCTGGCAAGGGATCGGCAATGAAGTGGCTGGAGGAACAGGCATCGTCGCTGCCAGTCGCCGGTCACGCCATCCGCAACGCACAAGGCCGCGCCGTTGCCGATGCCAATGTCGCCGCCGCGCAGTCGGTCGCCCGTCTGGTCGACGACAAGGTGAAACTCGGACAGCCGCCCCGCGAAGCCATCGAACAGACACGGGAACTGATCGGCAAGACCTACGACAACGCGCTGGAAGGGATGACTGTTCCCGGCTTCGTTCCGCAGGCGTATCTCACGGCAACCCGCGATGCGATCCTCAAAGATTTCCCCATGATGGAGAAGAAGCACTTCGACCAGATGGGGCGTTACGTGGAGCAGCGCGTTTCCCGCATGGTCGAACAGAACAAGGGCGTGCTGACCGGCGACATGCTGAAGCAGATCGACAGCGAGATCGGGCAGCAAATCCGCAACCTGCGTTCCAGCACGAACGCTGCCGACAAGACGGCAGCACCGGCATGGGCCGAACTGCAACAGGCGATTCGTGAAGTGATGGAGCAATCCAACGCGACACCGGAGCAACTGGCACAGTTGAAGACGGCGAACGCCGCTTACCGGCAACTGTTGGCACTGGAGAAGTCGATGCTTCCGGGCAATGACACCTTCACGCCGCGCCGCCTGAAAGCAACGCTGGAGAAGATGAATATCCAGAACACCGACCTCAACCGGATTTCCCGCAGCATGTCGGAAACGCTGCCCAACAGCGTTCCGAATTCTGGAACCGCCGAACGTCTGCTGACAGCCGGACTGCCCGCGCTGCTGATGGGTGGCGGTGCTGGCGCACAGCAGATGGGCTACGGCGAACTCGGTGCGGGCATGATGGCAGCGGGTGCGCTCGGAAGCCGTCCAGGCGCGCGCATGATGACCGGAGGCTATGGGTGGCAACCCTATGCCGAAGCCGCGATCCGTGCGCTGCGTGGTGCGCCTGCGCGCCCGCCAAAGGGCAACAATGAGTGACCCCCTGCCAACAGTCGGAATCCTGTACTCGGTACAGGTAGTTCTCGCCTGCCTCCACCAGAATCGCATCGATGATGCCCTGCTGGTGCTGGAGGAGTTGGCGCGGGAGTTGATCGATGACTGTGTTGCCGAGGTCGCCGAAGAGGTACACTTTTCGACATTTCAATAACTGTGGAAATCGACATGGACGTGTTTGATTTAGTCGACAAGGGCATCAAGCTGCCCCCGTCACCCATCACCCTCAACGGCATCTCGTTTGGCCTGCCTGCGCCCCTCTACGCATCGCAGGAAGCCGCCTACAAGGCGATGCTGGCCGAGTTTGCCGAAGGAATTGCCGACCTGGAAGCCGAAGGCGTGAAGATCAGCATGAAGGACTTCACGCGGCAAGCCGACCTGCTTTGGAACGCTGTCTGGAAACACTTTGCGAGATGAACACGCCGAACCCCGAACCAGATGACGAAGTTGTGGCTGCTTTTGTCGCCGCCCATCCATCGGGAGGAACGCTGGAGGAGGTTTCAGCGGCGATAGGGGTTACGCGCCAACGGACGGAACAAATTGTAAAACGGGCGCTACGGAAGATTTACCGGCAACTGTCGCAGCGCAACTGTTGGCGTCTTGATGATCTGATTTGAGCAGCGAAGGTTTACGGGTCAGTGTGTCAGACGGTTGAATTGTTAATGCGCGTTAACAATTTATCCTAGTCGCATAAACCGTATCCCTGAAATCAGTATGGAACAGGGTATGGAACAGCCCGACACCGGACAAAGAAAAACCCGCAAAGCCTGTGGCAGTGCGGGTCTTGAAAGGTTCTTGGCGGAGCAGGCGACCGCCATAATGTCATTCCATACCGTTCCACAGCTTCCCTAAACGTCCCTCTAAATACCGCTGTTTCAACCACTTACAACAGTTTGACGTATTGCCAAGTCCTTAGACGTTCCTGTAAATTCCGAATCTTGATATGGAACAACGTATGGAACGGAGAAGAACATGGCACAAAACATATTGACCGCTAAGGCAGTCGAAACCAGCAAGCTGTCCGAAAAGGACGGCAAGCCCATCCCCAAGCTGATTGCCGATGGCGGTGGTCTGTACCTGCGCACCGCACCGGCTGGCGACGGGGTCAGCCGCAGTTGGGTCTTCAAGTTCAAGCTGGCTGGCAAGATGCGCGAGATGGGCATCGGTGCCTACCCTGTCGTCACCCTTGCCGAAGCACGGGAACGCGCTGTGGCGCTCCGCAAACAGGTCGAACAAGGGATTGATCCGATCGAGCAGCGCAAGGCCAGCCAAGCGGCTGCGCAACAGCCGGAGAAGCGTGTTGTCACCTTCGGCGATGCCGCCAAGGCGTTCATTGACGGCAAGGCAGCGGGATGGTCCAACCCAAAGCACGTCGACCAGTGGCGCAACACCTTGGCGACCTACTGTGCCACGTTCGCCAGCAAGAATGTGTCCGACGTGACCAAGGCCGATGTGGAGGCCGCGCTGCGCCCGATCTGGCTCACCAAGTCCGAAACGGCGACCAGAGTCTTGACCCGGGTTGTTGCCGTGATGAAGTCGGCGCGTCGCAGGGGCTGGAGCGACACCGATGCGTCAGCATGGAGTGAGGATATTCGCGCTGATCTGCCCATGCTGGCGTCGAAGACCGAACGGGTGCAGCACCATCCGGCATTGCCCTACGATCAGACCCCCGCGTTCGTGGCGTCCCTGAAGGCCAGCCGGAGCATGGGTAGCAAGGCGTTGTTGTTCGCCATCCTGACCGCAGCACGATCGGGCGAGGTGCGTGGTGCCAGATGGAGCGAGATAGACCTTGAACAGTCGGTATGGACGATCCCCGCTGCCCGCATGAAGATGAAGCGCGCGCATTCTGTCCCCTTGTCGGCACCGGCAATCGAACTGTTGCGCTCCCTGCCCGCCGGTGAGCCGACCGACCTCGTATTCCCCGGCGAGAAGCAGGGACAGCCGGTGAGCGACATGACAATGACTGCGGTCATCCGCAGGGCGAACGAGAACGAACTGGTCTGGGCAGATGCCAGCGGCGAGCCGGTTACTGCTCACGGCTTCAGGTCGACGTTCTCCGACTGGGCAGCGGAGACAACCTCGTTCCCGAGTGCCGTCGTCGAGTCGTCGCTGGCGCATGGCGACCCCGACAAGGTTCGCGCTGCTTACACCCGCACCCAGTTCGTCGAGAAGCGCCGGGCGCTGATGCAGGCATGGGGGGATTTCACTTATGGCAATTGAAGTTTGTTTGACAAAAATCTAATCACTCAATAATGTATCAACTCAGCCTAGGGATGCGGGCTTAAAAGACTACTCCGAGGGGTTGCCCTTTCCTCTCTGAACCAAAAGGGACGCACCGGAGAAACGGCACGATTAACACCCGTGACCGCGCTCTGGAGTAAAGCGAAAGATAGCCTGTAGCATCCCATTGAGGGAATTTGGCGACGGTGTATGACCTTGAGTCATGCGCCGTTTTTTCGTTTACGGGCATGACTCCGCAAATGGAGTCCAAATATGCAACAGTCAATTCTCCGTCTGCCCACCGTGATCGAACGGACAGGGCTGGCACGGACGCAAATCTACGCTGGCGTCAAGGCTGGCACCTTCCCCCGTCAGGTTCCCATCGGTGAGCGCACAGTCGGCTGGCTTGAGAGCGAGATCGCGCAATGGATCGATGCCCGCGCTGCCGAGAGGGGTGCGAAATGAGCTACCTCGCAACCATCGGACCTTTCGCCACGCTTGGCGACCTTGCCCGTGAGCTTGGAATCACCTATGCCGGGTATTACCAGCGGATGAAGTCGAACCCGACCCTGACCCGCCCCGAAACGTGGCGCGCCGGCGGGGCCGAAATGATGACGACCGATAACGCCGTTCTCTGGATCGAACGGCACAAGCGCGAATGGGCTGCGCTTCAGGCCGCGAAGCGGGAGGCGACATGAAGCCCGTCGCTGAGTCCAGCAAGGCCGCCGACACCGAAAGGTTTGAGCGCGCGGTCGGTGTGTGGAAACCCGCCGACAAAAGAAAAGGGGATGCCGCCGCATCCCCCAATGAACAGTTATCCACAACTTATCCACAAGGAAATAATACCATGAAACACGAAACCCAAACCTGCTCCAACTGTCGCCATTTTTACGCCCTTCTCGGCGGTCAGTGCCGTGGTCAGCTTCCCCCCGAAGACGATCTTCTGGCTGTCGTCGACACGTCGGCAACCACCCCTGCCTGTGAGTTGTTCGACGAAGGGGGCGAATAATCATGGCGAACTTCATTTGGACAAAAGGCGGCGAGTTCATCAATCTCGACCATGTGACGAGTGCTTTCGAGAACAACGCCGGATTCATCGCGATGACGATGGTCGACGGGCGCGTTCCCTACGTCGCCAACAGGGACGATTTCTATTCATTGTTGGGAACAGTCGTTCCGGCATGTGAGAGCGACGTGGCGATCATCCCCATCGACGGGGACGGGAGCGACGATTATCCGATTTCCTTCTATCGCATGAAAGTAGTCGCGTGGCGCATCACCGCTGAAAGCGAACTGCCGGTTCCTGTTTTGGCTGCCGAACATCCCTCTGTCCTCTCCAACGCTAACAACCTTGTCGGACTTATTCGCCCCGATGGTGGCGTAAGCATTCCTGAAGATGCCGACTTCGGCACCGTTTCAGAATACGAGGAATATGTCGTTAGCCGGTTGACACGCATCCGCGCAATGAAAGAGGGCAAATAATCATGGCGAGGAAAATATTCAAACCGCGCAGCGTCATTCCAGCAGGCAGCGTGATCCCCGACAGAGCCATCATCGATCATCACTGCACGGTCGGTGAGAACTGCGTCATCGGGGACGACTGTTTTCTTGGCAAGGGCTGCACCTTCGGCGACGGCTGCACCTTCGGCAAGCGCACCTTCGTAATGGAGAACTGTGTTTTCGGAGAGAACTGCACCTTCGACGAGGATTGCAAATTTCTCGAAATGCTCACTTTCGGCAAGGGTTGCCGTATCGCCAACACCACCCGCAGCTTGAACCCGGCTTGTTGGACGGTTGATCCGTCTGAAGGGGAAGACTTCGCCGGTAAGCGGTTCTTCGACTGTTACCGTGAAGAACTGGGCATGGAAGGGGAACGGTCGTGACCACCCCCGACTTCATCGAATTCATCGAAGCCCTCGCGCCAGAAGGCGAGAAGGTCTTGTTCGGCAAGTCAAAGGTGCTGGAGGATGGCACAGACGGGTACGTGCCGACCGACACCTTGCCGCCAAATACTGCGCTCTACGCGAACACCGGCAGCTTCATCAAGTCCCGCGCCGATCAGGATGGCAAGCTGCGCGCCAAGGCCGAGAACATCGAGCAGTGCCTGTTCCTGATGCTCGACGATATTGGCACCAAGGCAAAGACGCCGCCTGTCGAACCGACGTGGAAGATCGAAACCTCCCCCGGCAATTACCAGTGGGGCTATGCCTACTCTCAGCGGCCCACCAAGGGGCAACAGTCGGCTGCTGTGCGCGCGTTCGCCGCCGCTGGCTACTCCGACCCTGGCGCGAGCAATGCTGTGCGCTGGAGCCGCATTCCTGGCAGCCTGAACAAGAAGAAACAGTTCATTGCCAAGCTGACCGAGTTCCACCCCGAGCGCAAGTTCACGCTGCCTGAACTGTGCGCGGAAATGGGTGTGACGATGGGCGAGCCTGAGATGGAGAGGCACGAAGCCAAAGCAGCAGCATCCGCCGACGCGCCGCCTATCGAACAGGCTGTCGAGATGCTGAAACATATCAAAGCCGACGACAGGGAAGTCTATCGCAACGTGGGCATGGCGATGCAGAGTGCCTATGACGATGCGGGGCGCGCCTTTTGGCTGGCATGGGCGAAGACCTGTCCCGAGTACGACAATCCCGACGCCGAGAGGGACGCCGAGAAGGATTGGAAGTCGTTCAAGGACATGCCGAACGGCATCGGCATCGGCACGCTGTTCCATTACGCGATTGAGGGCGGATGGAAGCATCCCGCGCCCGACGTGGAAGGGATGTTCGGCGAGGTCGAAGGGGCGCAACAATCAGAGGAAAAATTTCCGGCACCCTACGACCCGAGCGAGGCATTCCTGATCGACACGTTCAACAGTCACGGACTCAATGTAGCCAAGTACCGTTCCATCGTCGCCCCGATCCCGCACCCTGACGGCGCGTTCATGCTGAAAATGGACGGGCGCGTTGTCGAGTACCACAAGGGGATCGGTCGCGTTCGCGCATCGGGCAACGTGTCCCCGATCTTCTTTGGCGACGTGACGCAGCAGAACTTCGTTCTTGTCACGGACAACTGGTTCAGCGCGGCGGCATTGCACGAAGCGACGGGCGATCCCGTTATCTGCATCGAAGGATGGGCATTCGGGGAAATCCAGTCCGAAGACGGCGAGAGCAGCCGCGCCCTGCACACGAAGCTGCTGGAGATCGTGCGGCCCAACCTGAAGATGCGGGTCATCACAACCACCGACCAGGAAGAAATGCGGTTGCGCATGGCGACCTTCCGCATGTTGATGATGGAAGAAGGCGTGAACGTGATCGTGTTCGCCCTGCCAATGATCGATTTCCACCCCGTCGACGGGTTCGGCGACTGGGCAGCGAAGACATGGGGGAGCCGCGAGAACTGGCCGCGCGGCGACGACCTGACCAAAGCCCTGTTCGGCAAGGGCGGCGCGTTGCAGCGGGTTGCCGATGACGACCTCGCTGAAGCTGCCAAATCCTACACGATGTCCAACGCCGACCGCTTCGGCAAGTTCCACCTTGACCTGACCGACCGTGGCGCGGGCAGCTACATCCTGTCCAAGCTAGGGCGCGGCAGCTTCTACTATCTGAAGGATCGTGACGAGTGGGTGCAGTGGCACGATGGCGCGTGGCGCAGCATCGGGAAGGAGCCATTGTTCCTGATCGACATCGCCGCCCACGGCTACCTGCAACGGTCGAATGCGCTGCGCAAACAGGTCGTGCAGATTGAGGAAGCCCTGCGCACCGAGAAAGACCCCATCCGCAAAGCGCAAATGAACATCGACATCAGCACGAAGACGGAACAGGCGGTCGATTTCCACAAGCGTTACAAGGTGCTATCGATGACCACGGGACGGCTCAACGTACTGAAAGACCTCAAGCACCGTGGCGAGGTCGCCGTGTTCTCCAAGATATTCGACGCCGACGACTGGATGATCGGCGTGAAGAACGGCATCCTCGATCTGCGTACCGGCATCGTCCGTGAGGCGCGCCAAGAGGACATGATGTTCCGTTCCTGTCGCAGCCGCTACGTGAAGGGAGCCACGCACCCGAGGATCACCAAGTTGCTACAGGAGATCACGGCGACCGCTTACCTCAAGGACGCCCCCTCGTTCATGGGCGCGGTCGACGGGTTCGTTCTCGACGGGGGGCGTGAGCAGTGGCTGCAACGCCGCCTTGGCGCAATGCTGGTCGGCGGCAACAAGCTGACCTCGCTGGAAATCCTGCATGGCTTCGGCTCGAACGGCAAGAGCGTTCTCGGCAAACTGTTAAGCGGCGTTCTCGGCAAGGCTGGCACCGCAATCGGCGAGTCGGGCTACCTGACGACTGTTCCCGCCGCCGCAATCATGAGCAGTTACCACGCCAAAGACCCCGATGCCGCGACCCCGTACCTCGCGACGACTCCAGGGGCAAGGGTGCTGCTGATGAGCGAGAGCAAGGACACGGACAAGATCAACGAACAGTTGGTCAAGAACATCACGGGCGGCGATGAAGTCGCCTATCGCGGGCTATACAAGGGCGCGGCGACGTTCCGCCCGCAATTCACGCCGATCCTGCTGACCAACCCGCTGCCGCAGGTCGTCGAAGGCGGCAAGGCTATCTGGGACCGCCTCGCGCCGATGCACCTTGCGATGCGGTGGGCGCGTCCAGGCGCGTCCGAGGAGGACAAGAACACGTTGCCGCCAGAGGACACATGGTTCCGCGACGAGGCAGATGGGGACGTGGAAGCCTGTGAAGCGTTCCTGTCATGGCTGGTCGACGGGTGCCTGTCGTGGCAGAAGGACGGGTTGGGGGAGATGCCTACCGACGTTCGCGCGACAATCAACAGTTACCGTGAAACTTCCGACCACTTCGGCGCATGGGCGGCAGAGAACAATGTTGTTTTCGACCCGACTTCCTTTACCACGTCGGGGAGCATCTTTAATTCATACAGCATGTGGGAAAAACAGAACGGAAAGCAGTCTCCATCCAAGGATGTTGTCATAAGAAGGCTGCTGGAGTGGAAGCCCGAACTGCGCAAGGGGAAGCGGGACGACGTGCGGGGTGTGTGGGGAATTAACGTTCCGATGTTCGGTTGGCTGAAAAAGAGCGAAACAGGTTCTGTTGGGGAGGAGGTGGTGTCTTTGCCAACTACAAAAACTGTAGCGGTGTAGCCCGTTGCGGCACAACTGAAAGCAGCTTTCTGTTGTGTATGCAACAAAAAAGTCAAAGACACCAAAGACACCAAAGACACCATTTCCAGGAGTGTCCAAGAAAACGGGTTTTGAAAATCACTAATAAATGAGTAACAAGAAGAATATGGTGTCTTTGGTGTCTTTGGTGTCTTGACAGTTTTTGTTGCGATTATTCAAAAAAAGTATGACACGCCGCGTCGAAAACAAGCGGTCGATAGTATTTAACCAGCATAGGAGCAAGATGAAATGGAAGTATGGACAACAGAGGATGCCCGCAGAGGGTTGTGCGAACTGGAGGATGTCGGAGAGGAACGCCCGACCGAACGCATTCCCGAACCCGAGCCAGAACCCAACCAGGAATCCGACCAGGACGAACTGTTGTCGGACGATGTGTTCGACCATGAGTTCGCGGAGTACCTGCACAACCGTACCGAGTACAAGGCGCGCAACCCGCCAGCCTTGGTCGTCAAGCTGCTTGCGACGTGCGAGGAACGCCGCCAGCGCGCCGCAATCAAGCCAGCCTATGCGGTGGATAACCTGACGCCCAGGATGATTGCCAGGATGAGCAGCGACGACCTGAAGCGGTTCGTGCTGCATCGGACGATGGCCCAGATGAGCGAGGAGGAACAGGCTGCTGCGCTGGCATCAATGCTGGAGCCGAAATAGCCCAATGGCGGAGGCTGTCTCCGCCATAAGTCACGCAGCCATGCGGGTTTGCGGCTAGGTGGTCGGTCTGTTCCATTGTTCGTTCCATCACTTTGCTGAATTCAGTCGAATCAGCCCTTCAGATTCCTCGCCTATGTGCTGAGCCAAACAAATCGAACTGGCGTCGACTGTGAAAGCCGGAGAGGCATAACCCGCTGGCAGCAACAGTCGGCTTTCCAAATACGGCAGGCAGGTCGAACGGCACAGTCGGACGGGCAGGTTCGCTCGCAAGCGAGCAACCAGAACTCTGACCAACAGTTAGTGACCACTGACTGTTGCCTGCCTGCTGACTGTGCTTTTTCTGGGGGATGGCTGCTGGCCTGAATTAGACCCCCCTATCGAGGCAGTCGGGCATGGGCATGGATGCCTACTACAGCGAAAGACCTACCCATCATAAAATGAAATTGGCATAACAGAAACTGTTGCCTGACCCCACCCCCGTCAGTAAAGGACAACTTCCTGTCCTTTACACCGACCTCGAAAAATTTTTCAGCAATTTGTTTCAAACTGTTGCA
>Ga0209310_1000658_pt1 | contig 35014 bp, 35 predicted proteins | sample AD_UKC030_MetaG_FD_184415 | JGI IMG/M metagenome (GOLD analysis project Ga0209310, IMG submission 184415) | Active sludge microbial communities of municipal wastewater-treating anaerobic digesters from USA - AD_UKC030_MetaG (SPAdes) (version 2) | ecosystem: Engineered > Bioreactor > Anaerobic >...
GCTGTCGTGCCTCTCGACCCGATGAGCCTGGAGCTCGGCTACGGCCTCATCCCGCTCGTCGACAAGGACAAGGGGGCGGACTTGCTCGAGCGCATAACGCGCATCCGCAGGGAGAGCGCGCTCGACATGGGCCTTGTCGTGCCGAGGATCAGGATCATCGACAACATGCGCCTCGAGCCCTCCGAGTACTGCTTCAAGATACGGGGCGTGGAAGTTGGGCGGGGCGTGATACGCCTGGGCTACTACCTGGCGATCAATCCCGGGGGCGTCACCGAGGAAGTCCCCGGCGAGCGGGCCAAGGATCCCGCCTTCGGCCTGCCGGCCGTGTGGATAGGCGAGGATTCCCGCGACCGCGCGGAGCGCTCGGGCTACACCGTGGTCGACGCGCCGAGCATCGTGGCCACGCACCTGACGGAGATCATCAAGCGCTACGCCGCCGACATCCTGGGCCGCCAGGAGGTGCAGTCCATGCTGGAGGCCCTGCGCAAGGACTACCCGGCCGTGGTGGACGACGTGCAGAAGCACCTGTCCCTCGGCGAGATGCAGAAGGTGTTCCAGGGCCTCTTGCGCGAACAGGTTTCCATACGCAACCTGGTGGCCATCCTCGAGACCCTCGCCGACTACGCCGGCGTGACCAAGGACCCCGGCTTCCTCGTCGAGAAGGCGCGGCAGGCCCTGGGAAGGCAGATCTGCCTCCAGTACGCCGACGCCGACCGGAGCCTCCGCGTGCTGACGATCGACGCGGCCCTCGAGCAGAAGATCATCGAGTCCCGCGTCGATACGCCCGCGGGGGCCGTCTCCGCCCTCGAGCCGGCTGTGCAGAGGCAGTGGATCAAGGCCCTCTCGAGGGCGGTCCAGGCGGTCCAGGCCAAGGGCTGGCTCCCGGTCATCCTCTGCTCGGAGGGCGCCCGCGCCCTCGTCAAGGCGAGCACGGAGCGGGAGATCCCCGACCTCGTCGTGCTCTCGGTCCCCGAGATAGTCGCCGACGCCCGGGTCGAGGCGGTGGGCGAAATCAAGCTGGAAGGATAGGCGATGCAATACTTCACCGAGCAGGCTCTCTCGCAGCGCGAGGCCCTCGAGAAAGTCCGCGCCAAGTACGGCGAGTCGGCCCAGGTGCTCTCGCACCGGACCGTCCGCCTCGGGGGCTTCATGGGCCTCTTCGCGCGGGAGGGCGTCGAGGTGACGGGCTACCTCCGGCCCGAGCCCCGGCCCCAGAGCAGGCCCCCCGCCGACCTCGAGGAGGAGAAGCGGAAGATCCTCGCCCTCGCGGGCGCCCCGGCCGCCGGCCAGGCGGCCGCCGCCGCCGCGGCGATGGCGCAGGCCAAGGCCGACCAGGCCCTGCAGACGGTCCTCGCCGAGCTCCGCGGCCTCAAGGAGCGCATCGACGAGATGCCCCGCGCCGCCGCCGAGCCCGAGGACCACGCGACGATCCGCCGCATGGACGCCCTCCTCGCCCTCAACGACTTCTCCGAGCCCTTCCGGCGCGAGGCGGTCGCGCGCCTGCGGCGGGACTTCACCTTGGAGGCCCTCGAGGACGAGGACGAGGTCCAGTCCTCGGTCCTCGAGTGGATCGGGGACTCGCTCCAGCTGTGGAGGGAGAGCTCCGAGCCGGCCCGGCCCCGCGTCCTGGCCCTCGTCGGGCCCACGGGGGTCGGCAAGACCACCACCATAGCCAAGCTCGCGGCGATCTACTCGGTCGGGATCTCCGGCGAGCGGCCGCGGTCGGTGCGGATGATCACCATCGACAACTACCGCATCGGCGCCCGGCAGCAGATCGAGACCTACGGGGGCATCATGGGCGTGCCGGTCTCCTGCGTAGAGACCGCCGAGGACCTCCGCAAGACCATCGCCTTCCACTCCGACGCCGACCTCATCCTCGTCGACACGGTGGGCAAGAGCCCCCGGGACGCGGTCAAGCTCGCCGAGATGCAGCGCATCCTCGCCGCCTGCGGCCCGGCCGCCGAGCTCCACCTGGCCCTGTCGGCGACGACCAAGGCGAGCGACATGGCCCAGGCCATGCGGCAGTTCGAGCCCTTCGACTACAAGGCCGTCGTGATCACCAAGCTCGACGAGACCGACCGGATCGGCAACGTGGTATCGGCCCTGGCGGAGCGCCGCAAGCCGATCTCGTACATTACCAACGGGCAGCGCGTGCCCCAGGATATCGAGCGCGCGCGGGCCGAGCGCATCCTCATGAGCCTCGAGGGCTTCCGCGTCGACCGGGCCCGGATCGAGGAGCGCTACGGCGGGGCCTCGCCCCAGCCCGAGGACAGGCGCGTCCGCGCGGAACGGAGCTAGACATGGAAGACCAGGCACAGGCCCTGCGCGAGATGATGGTCGGGAGGGGCGCCGCCGAGCGCCCGGGCCCGGGCGTCCTCGGGCAGAGCGCCATCGACCAGCCCGCCGAGCGGGCCAAGAAGACGAGGATCATCGCGGTGGCCTCGGGCAAGGGCGGCGTCGGCAAGACGAACGTCTCCGTCAACCTCGCCATCGCCTACGCGAAGATGGGCAAGCGGGTCATCGTCATGGACGCCGACCTCGGGCTCGCCAACGTCAACGTCATGCTCAACATGATCCCCAAGTACAACCTCTACCACGTGATCCGCAAGCAGCGGACGATGCGGGAGATCATCCTGGACACCGAGTACGGCATCCAGATCGTGGCGGGCGCCTCGGGCTTCTCCAAGATCGCCAACCTCAGCGAGGAGGAGCGGCAGAGCTTCATAAGCGAGCTCTACACCCTCTCGCAGGCCGACATCGTCATCATCGACACGGCCGCGGGGGTCTCGAACAACGTCCTGGGCTTCGTGGCGGCCGCAGACGACGCCATCATCGTGACCACGCCCGAGCCGACCGCCATCACGGACGCCTACGGGATCATCAAGATCATCGCCACCGAGATCGACAACCTGAACATCGGCCTCAAGCTCGTCGTCAACCGGGTGCACAGCGTCACGGAGGGGCGGAGGGTCGCGGAGCGCATCATCAGCATCTCGGGGCAGTTCCTGAACCTGAAGGTCGAGTACCTCGGCTGCATCTACGACGACCCCATCGTGCCGGCCTCCGTCCTCAAGCAGAAGCCCTTCATCGTCCAGGACCCCAAGTCCAAGGCCGCCATCTCGGTCGCCCACCTCGTCACGAGGATCGAGAAGACCCAGTTCGCCGACGATAAGGGCATCGGCCGCTTCATCAAGAAGCTCTTCGGGAAGGACTAGGCGATGGCCGCGAAAAGCCCGAACTTGACTCGGGTCGGGATTTAGGCCTACTCTTAGCGTCATGGGAGGGAGCTGAGGACGGTGGAAACTGACCTGCGCGCATCGCTCGTCGCCGCGGCCGCCGCGGCCCTCCTCTCCTCCCTCGTCGGGGCGATAGCCGGCATCGGCTTCGGCGTCATCGCCCTAAGGGCCATCCTCGGGGGGGCCCTCTTCGGCGGCCTCGTCTTCGCCGCCCTGGCCCTGGCGCGACGCGTCCTGCCCGGCCTCGGGGCCGGCCCCGCCCTGGCGGGCGGGCCGGGGCTGGAGGGGCCCGGCGCCCTTACCGAGGGCATGGGGCCCCTCGAGGAGGAGGAGGGCCGGGGACGCGCCGTGAACATAGTCCTCCCCGGCGAAGGGCCCTCCGGCGAGGGCCTCGAGGAGGCCGCCCCGCTCCAAGAGCTCTCCCCGGCGCCGGCCGAGCCGCCTCCCGGCCGGAAGGCGCCCGCCGCCCCCCCTCTGGCCGCCCTCGAGGAGGTCGGGCCCGAGCTTTCGGGCGCCGAGGAGCTCGGCAGCCTCATCGGCCCCGACGAGGCGGAGGGCGGGGCCGCGGCCCTTCCGCCCGCTTCGGGAAGGGGCTCGGCCAGCTTCGAGGACCTGGACGTCCTCCCCGACCTCGAGGGCTTCTCGGATTCCTTCGCCCCCGCCGAGATGCACCCGGCGGCTGAACCGGCCCCCTCCTCGAGGGGCGGCTCCTCAGGCGGGGGCGGCGGGGGCCGTTCCGAGCCCCTCGATCCAGCGGCGCTCGCCCAGGCGGTGCGTACCATCCTCAAAAGAGACCAGAAAGGGTAAGCGAAGATGGCCGAGAACCCGCTCGCGCGGATGACCGAAGAAGAGCTCTGGTCCCGGTACAAGGATACGAGGGATCCGGCCGTCCGAGACGCCTTCATCCGCCAGTACGCCCCCCTCGTCAAGTACGTGGCGGGCAAGGTAGCGGCGAGCATGCCCAATACCGTCGAATTCGAGGACCTCGTCGGATTCGGGGTCTTCGGCCTCCTCGACGCGATCGAGAAGTTCGATCCCGACAAGAACGTAAAGTTCAAGACCTACGCGGTCACCCGGATACGAGGCGCCATCTTCGACGAGCTCCGCTCGATCGACTGGGTGCCCCGCTCGGTCAGGCAGAAGACCAAGGAGATCGAGGACGCGGTGGTAAGCCTCGAGGCCAAGCTCGGCCGCCCGGCCTCCGACCAGGAGATCGCCTCCTCCCTGGGCGTGAGCGAGGACGATTTCATGAGGACCATGCTCAAGATATCGAGCACCTCGGTCCTCTCCCTCAACGACGTCTGGTACGCCGGCGACGACGCGGACAAGATCTCCATCGGCGAGAGCATCGAGTCCCCCTCGAGCATGAATCCCGACGCCACCGTCGAGCGCGAGGAGGTCAAGCGCGTCATCGTCCAGGCCATCAGCGAGCTCCCCGAGAAGGAGAAGAAGGTCCTCGTCCTCTACTACTACGAGGACCTCACCCTGAAGGAGATCGGCCAGGTCCTCGACGTGACCGAGTCGCGGGTGAGCCAGCTCCACACCAAGGCCATCCTCCGCCTCCGCTCCAAGCTCACCAACCTCCGCAAGGGCATCATCTAGGCCCATGGGCGCCACCCTCGGTATCGACCAGATCGCCGAGCTCATGCGGCGATACCTCGAGGAGGACGGGGCCAAGAAGTCCATCGTCGTCGAGGCCGATTCCGTCGAGGAGGCCCTGGCCGACGCCGCGGTCCAGCTCGGGGTGACGGTCCGCCGCCTCGAGTACGAGATCCTCGAGAAGGGGAGCCCGGGCTTGCTCGGGGCCGGCCGCCGGCCCTGGAAGGTCAAGGCCTCGCCCCAGGCCGAGAAGCGCGAGGTGGCCGCGGCCGCGGCCGACGACCTGGGCGGGGAGAGCCTGCCGGAGGCCGTCGAGCCCCTGGTCAAGGACCGCGACGGCGAGTGCTTCGTGCGGCTCACTCCCGACGGGGCCCTCCTCAAGGTGACCGCGCCCCTGGGCAAGGGCCGCCGGGCCCAGGAGCGGCAGGCGATCGACAAGCTCCACGCCCGCGCCGTACGGAGCTTCGACGAGGCCCTCGTCCGCGAGGTGATCAAGCAGGCCTCGAGCGACTACGTCCGCGTGGGCGACTTCATCTCCAACCCCGCCAACGACGCCCTCATAACCGTCGACCTGGGCGACCAGGAGATGAAGGCCTTCGTGACCATGACCCCGCCCGGCCCGGGGGGCTCCGACCTCTCCAAGGACGCCATCCTCTCCTTCCTCCGCAACAACCGGGTCGTGCACGGGGTCCTGGAGGAGGTCCTCCAGGAGCTCGAGGACAAGCCCCGATACCGCGAGGCCGTCCTCGTCGCCGAGGGCACGAGGCCCCAGAACGGCCGCGACTCGACCGTCCAGTTCAGCTTCGAGACCGACAAGACCAAGTACCACCTCAAGGAGGCGGCCGACGGCCGGGTGAATTTCAAGGAGCTCGGCCTCATCCAGAACGTCGTGGCCGGCCAGCCCCTCGCCCGCAAGCTCCCCCCGGAGCTCGGCCAGACCGGTCGCACGGTGACCGGCAAGGTCATCCCCGCCCGGAACGGCAAGGACATGGCCGCGCCCCTGGGCCGCAACGTCCACATGGGCGACGACGGCTCGACCATCATCGCCGACATCAACGGCCAGGTCATCTTCGTCGGCGGCAAGATCAACGTCGAAGAGATCTTCACGGTCCCCGGCGACGTCGACCTCAAGACCGGCAACATCATGTTCCTCGGGACCGTCATCGTCCAGGGCAACGTGGAGGACGGCTTCTCGGTCAAGGCCTCGGGCAATATCGAGGTGCGCGGCAACGTCGGCAAGTGCGACCTCATCGCCGAGGGCGACATCGTCGTGCACCAGGGCGTCACCGGCAAGTCCGGAGGCGTCATCCAGGCCGGGAAGAGCATCTGGGCCAAATTCATCGAGAACGCCTCGGTGGAGGCGGGCGAGAACGTGATCGTCTCCGACGGCATCATCAACTCCACAGTGGTGGCGAACAAGAAGATCATCTGCCAGGGCAAGCGCGCGGCCATAGTCGGCGGGCGCTACCGGGCCTGCGAGGAGATCAACGCCAAGACCCTGGGCTCCCCCGTCGGCAGCGCCGAGACCATCGTCGAGGTGGGCTACGACCCGAAGTCGAAGGAGAAGATGGACCAGCTCCAGGCCCAGGTCTATCGGATCAAGCGCCAGGTCGAGGAGCTCGACAAGAACATAGCCACGCTGAACGCGATCAAGAAGCAGAAGAAGGAGCTCCCCGAGGACAAGGAAGCCATCCTCCAGGACTACCTCATCCGACGCGAGGAGCAGGTCCAGGAGCTCCGCGCCCTCGCGAAGGAGATCGAGGCCATCCAGACCTACCTGAACGGGCTCAAGTCCAAGGGAAGGATCTCAGCCTCGGGCCGCATATACCCGGGAGTCAAGCTCGTCATCAAGGACGTGAAGGAAGAGATCAAGAACGAGCAGAAGGCCATGACCTTCTACCTCGAGGGCCAGATGTTCCGCACGACGAGGTACGAGGAGCCCGAGGACGATATCCTGAGGCGGGGGCCTCCCGATGCCCATAAGGCCGATTGACCTCCAGACCCTCCTCATGCAGCTCGGCCAGGTCGGCCGCGAGCAGTCCGCCGCGAAGGAGGGCGCGGCCCTCCAGGCCTCGATCCAGGGGGCGGCGCTCCAGCGCCGCCAGGTCGAGTCCAAGGAGGCCGTCCGCGCCCCCGAGGAGCCCAAGGAAGGGGCCGGCCCCGTCGCGGAGCGGCAGGGCGCCGGCTCGGGCTCGCCCGAGCGCCGCCGGGACGAGGGCGGGGAAGCCTCCGACTCCGGCGCCGAGGACGAGGTCATCCGCGATCCCCAGCTCGGCAACAAGATAGACCTCTCGGGATGAGCATCATGATCCAGCTCCTCGCTCTCGTGGCCCTCGATATCGCGGGCTTGGTCCTCCTTTGGTTCCTCCTCCGCGCCCGCCTGCGCCGCTACCTCGAGCTCGAGAACCTCCTCTCGGGCGTCCGAGAAGAGGCCAGGGCCCTCGTCATGGAGCTCAACGAGACGGCCGACCGCGACGTGAGCCTCCTCGAGGACCGCATGGGCGCCCTCCGCGAGCTCCTCGGGGAGGTGGACCGGCGTATGGGCGTCGCGCGGCGCGAGCTCGAGTCCCGCGAGTCGGAGCGAGCCGCCTTCGAGCGCCTGAGGCGACGCCGCCCCATCCTGCCGGCCCAGGATGAGGAGGAGCTGCCGATCCCTCTCGAGCTCCGCTCGAGCGAGCTCCGCTCGAGCGAGCTCCGCTCGAGCGAGCTCCGCCCAAGCGAGCCGCGCTCGAGCGCGGCAGGTCCGAGCGAGGCCCCGCCGATCGAGGCGCCCGCGAGCCTGCCCGACGAGCCGCCTCCCGCGGGGAGGGAGGGGCTCCTTCTCGGCGCCGTGGCGGAAGGGCGCGGGGAGATCCCCCGCCGCCCCGAGTTCGTCCGCGCCGCGGAGCAGGTCAAGCCGGCCCGCAGCCTCCGCGAGGAGGCCTTCGACCTGTACCGCAAGGGCTTCTCGGCCGATATTATAGCTGCCCGCCTCGGAGCGACCGTGGCGGAGATCGAGCTCCTCGTCGACATCGAGGAGCGCCGCTCCGAGACCGGTCTGGGGGGCTAGGCTTCTATGGGACCCGTAATAGGCATCGACTTCGGAACCACCAACTCGCTCTGCGCCTGCCTCGACGGCGACCGGCCCGTCCTGATCCCCAACGCCCGCGGCGAGCGGACGACCCCGAGCGTCGTGGCCATCACCGCCAAGGGCGAGTACCTCGTCGGCGAGTCGGCCAAGAACCAGGCCCTCGTCAATCCCGAGAACACGGTCGCCGGCGTGAAGCGCCTCCTGGGCTCGCGGAGCCTCCTCTCCATGGGCGGCAAGGGCTGGAGGCCCGAGGAGCTCGTCGCTATGATCCTCGGCTCCCTGCGCAAGGACGCGGAGCGCTTCCTAAGCCGGGAGGTCGGTCGGGCGGTGATCACCGCCCCCGCCAACTTCTCCGAGCGGGAGCGCCGCGCCCTCATCGAGGCGGGGAGGCTCGCCGGCCTCGAGGTCCTCCGGATCGTCAACGAGCCCACGGCCGCCGCGGTCGCCAGGGCCTGGTCCGCCCTCGGCAAGGCCGAGGCCCCCGGCCAGGCCTCGCCCGCGCCGGGAGCCGCGGGCGAGAGCTCGATCGTCCTCGTCTACGACTTCGGCGGCGGCACCTTCGACGTGACCCTCCTCTCGCAGGAGGGAAGCGACTGCGCCGTGCTTTCCTCGCGGGGCGACGGCAGGCTCGGCGGGGCCGACCTCGACGCCGAGCTCCGCCGCCGCGCGGCCGCGGCCTTCCGGGCGGAGCACGGACTCGACGTCGACGCGGACCGCTTCCTCGCCCAGCAGCTCTCCGAGGCCGCCGAGCGGGCCAAGATCGAGCTCTCCGAGCGCGAGGAGGCCGTCGTCGGCATTCCCTTCGCCCTCGCGCGGGGCGCCGTCGTGCACCCGGCCTTCGCCCTCCGCCGCGCCGAGTTCGAGGAGCTGGCCCGGCCCTTCGTCGAGCGGAGCGTCGAGCTCGCCCAACGCGCCCTCGAGGACGCTCGGATGCCGGCCTCCTCCGTCGACGCCCTCGTCCTCTCGGGGGGCTCGAGCCGCATCCCCCTCGTGCGGCGCCTCCTCGCCGAGCGCCTCGGCCTCGAGCCCGAGGGCGGGATCAATCCCGAGGAGATCGTCGCCCTCGGCGCCGCGGTCTGGGGGGCGCTCGTCTCGGGCTCGGAGCGCCTGCGCGTGCGGGACGTGGTCTCGCGGACCTACGGTGTGGAGATCGACGGGGGGATCTTCGTGCCCCTCATCAGGAAGAACAGCCCCGTCCCCGCCTCGCGCAGCCAGGTCTTCACCACCGTCGAGCCCGGCCAGGACTCGGTCGAGGTCCACGTCCTCCAGGGCGAGGCCAAGGCGGCCTCGGAGAACCTCTCCCTCGGCCGCTTCCTCCTCTCGGGCATACGGCCCGCCCCGGCCGGCGAGCCCCGCATCCGGGTCGACTTCTCGATCGACGAGTCGGACATGCTCCACGTCGGCGCCCGCGACCTGGGCACGGGGGCCGAGCAGGCCATCAGCATCGCCGACTTCGACCGCGGCGCCTCCGCCGACTCTCTGGAGGAGCTCGAGCGCAAGCTCTCCCTCCTCGCCGAGCGGATCGCCGAGCTCCGCTCGGGGCTCAAGCTCGAGCATGGCCTCGAGGCCGAGCTCGACGAGGCCTGCGCGCGCGCGAGGAGCCCCTCCTCGGGCGGAGCGAGCAAGCCCTCGGAGGGCGAGCTCCGGCTCCTCAAGGCCGAGCTCGAGGGCCTGGTCGGGGAGCTCCTCGCCCGCCGCTCCGAGCGGCGCGACCGGGTCGAGGCCGAGCGATGAGCGAGGCGGATGGCGGCTACGAGGCCTATTTCGCCGTCCTCGGGCTCGGGCCGGAGGCGGGAGCCGAGGAGGTCAGGACCGCCTATCGCCGCCTCGCCATGCGCTACCATCCCGACTCCTCCCGCGATCCGGGCACGGCCCGGCAGTTCTCCCGGGTCGTGCGGGCCTACAAGGTCCTCAGCGCCAGGGAGGCCGCGCCCCCGGCGCGGAGGGGGCCGGCGGCCTCCCCGCGGGAGCGCTACCAGCGCGTGCTCGAGGCGGGGGAGGACCTCTTCGCGTTGGGCCAGCTCCTGGCCACGGAATCGGAGAGCGGGGCCCGCGCCGCGGCCGCCGAGCGGCTCGGCCTCTCGGGCAGGGCGGCAGCCTACGTCTTCCTGCGCCGCGCCCTCTACGATCCCAGCGCCGAGGTCCGCCTGGCGGCGGTGCGGGCCGCGGCCGCCTTGGGCTCCCGCCAGGCCGAGGGGGAGGTAGCAGCCCTCTACTGCCGCTCCCCTGCAGAGGAGCGGCGCTCCATCCTGGGCCTGGCCAGGGCCACCAGGGAGCGGCTTTTCCGCTCCACCCTGGAGGCCGCGAGGAGGGACGCCGAGCCCGAATTGCGGCGCATCGCGGCTGCCATCGGGCTCGAGCGCGCGGACTAGCCCGAGGCGCGGCGGCCGCCTGGGGCGCCGCCCCCGCCTAGGCTTCGGCCGCGGCCTCGCCCCTGCGGTAGGCGACCAAGGCGAGGAGGGTCGACAGGGCGAGGCCGGCGAAGGCGGCCAGCTTCTGCCGGTTCGGGTCGGGCAGGAAGTTGCCGCCGAAGCCCAGGAGGTAGCCCCCGAGGATGGCCGCGAAGAGCCAGCGCGGCGCGAGGCGGCGCTTGCCCGAGGCCATGATGGCCACGAAGAGGGCGGGCACGAGGCCCGAGGTGTAGCCCTGGTAGGTGCTGAGCAGCAGCCCGATGAGATCGGTCTTGTAGAGGGCGATGACGCCGCCTAACGCGGCTATCGCGACCACCCACAGCCGCGTGCGGGGAAGGGAGCTCGAGCCGAGCAGGTCGTGCTCGAGTATGCCGGCGGCGGTGAGCAGGACGGTGTCCGCGGTCGAGAGGATGGCGGCGAGCATCCCGAGGAGCATGGCGGCGCCGAGGGGCGCGGGCAGGACGCCCTTCACGATGGCGTTGAGGGGGTCGAGCTTGCCGGCGTCGAAGCCCGAGGCCCGGGCCCAGAGGCCTATGAAGGTGATGGCGAAGGCGAACAGGAGCATGCCCGCGCCGGAGATGAAGGAGGCCTTGCGCGCGTTCTCGGGGCTGTCGGAGGAGAGGATGCGGCCGAACATCATGGGGCAGATGAAGTAGGAGCCCGCGACCACGACGAGGTAGTAGGCCAGGTCGAGGGGGCCGAACTTCGGGGAGAAGAGCTCGAGCGCGAGGCTCCCGGGGGCGGGCGGCCTGGCGAGGAAGAGCCAGGCGACGCTGATGAGGACCGAGGCGGCGAGGATCCCGAACTGGAGGAGGTCCGTGCGGAGCACCGACTTCTGCCCGCCTATGAGGGTGTAGACCAGGAGGAATGCCGTGGCTATCGCCACCGCCGCCCGCGGGTCGATGCCGGACATCGTGGCTATCACCTTGCTGGCCGCGAGGAACTGGCCGCCGGCGATGCCGATCCAGGTGAAGACGATGACGAGGGCGACGAGCTTCTGCACCCCGGCGCCGCCGAGCTTCTCGGCGAGGTCGGGGAGGGTCAGCGCCTGGGTCTCGCGGACGCGGCGCGAGAGGAGGGCGCCCTGGAGGAAGTGGGCTAGGGAGCCGGCCGCGACGAACCAGAAGGCGGCGAAGCCCATGGCGTAGGCCTTGCCGACGGTGCCGATCACGATGCCGCCCCCGATCGTGGAGGCCAGCATCGAGGCGACGATGAGGTAGCGCGGCTGCCTGCGGCCGGCCACGAGGAAGCTCTCGAAGCTCTTGTTGTATTTCAGGCTGAGCAGGGCGATGCCTATGAGCATGATCCCGTACACGACCAATACGTACACCATTCTACCAGACCTCCCTTGGGCTCGAGTCCTAACGCAGCTTCTCCCAGTATGACCTGCCCGTGGGCGTGGCCGCCAAGCCCCCCTCGGAGCTCTCCTTGAGCGAGGCTGGCAGGGCGTCTCCAATTTCGCGCATCGCGCCTACCACCTCGTCGAAGGGTATGGCGCTCCTGATCCCCGCCGCCGCGAGGCTGGCCGCGGTTATCGCGTTCGCGGCCATGAAGGCGTTGCGCTTCACGCAGGGCACCTCGACGAGGCCCGCGACCGGGTCGCAGGCGAGGCCGAGGCAGTTCTTCAGCGAGAGGGCGGCGGCGTCGACGCAAGCCCCGTCGGGAAGGCCCATGAGGGAGCCCAGGCCCGCCGCCGCCATGGCCGCGGCCGCGCCGCACTCGGCCTGGCAGCCGCCCGCGGCCCCGGCGAGGGTGGCGCGGGCGGCGATCAGGATGCCGACGGCCGAGGCCGCGGCGAATGCGTCCTGGAAGGCCCGAGACTCCGGGCCCAGCTCGGGGGCCCGGGAGTCCCTCCAGGCCCAGAGGACGCCCGGCACGATGCCGCAGGAGCCGGCCGTCGGGAAGGCCACGATCTTGCCGCCGCAGGCGTTGACCTCGTTGACGGCGAGGGCGTAGGCGAGGGCCTTGCTGAAGAAGTCGTCCCGCACGGGGCCGAGGGCGGAGGAGGCGAGCTTGACCGCGGCCCCCGCGGTCAAGCCGGAAAGGGAGGCCTGGGGCTCCGAGAGGCCCTTGTCGAGGGCGCGGCGGCTCGTGAGGATGCGATGCGCGAGCTCTCCCCGCACCTCTTCCTCCGGGCAGCCCGCGTAGGCCGCGTCGCGGGCGACGAGGAAGCCCGCCATGCCCAGGCCCGACTCGGAGGCCCGCGCCAGGAGCTCGGCCGCCGACTGGAAGCGCCAGTTCATCGTCCGGCCCCCTCTCCCCGCGGCGCGGGGCCGGCCCGCGCGCCCGAGGCTATCGAGGGCACGAGGACGACGTCGAGGACGCCCTTGAGCCCTCGGATCGCCTCCGCCATCCCCCGGGCCGCCGAGCCGTCCACCTCGACGACGAGGAGGGCCTCCTCGCCCTTGTCGCGGCGATGCGAGGAGAGCTGGGCGATGTTGACGCGCTCGCGGGCCAGGAGGGAGGCGACGAGGGCGATGACCCCGACCTCGTCGCGGTGCAGCACGAGGAAGGCGTCGAGGGAGCCGTCGAGGGCGGTCTGGAAGCCGTCGATGGATTGGATGAGTATCTTGCCGCCCCCCACCGAGGCCCCGCGGAGGTAGAGGCGGCGCTCGCCCGCGGCGAGCTCGAGGACGACCGTGTTGGGATGGTAGCCCGGGGGGCTTTCGAGGACGGGGAGGATCTCGTAGACGAGGCCCTCGCGCGAGGCCAGCTCCGGCGAGAAGGAGAGCCGCTCGTCCTCGGGTAGTATGCCCAGGAGGCCCGCTATCGCCGCCTTGTCCGAGCCGTGGCCGCGCCAGGTGCGGGCGAGGGAGCCGTAGAAGGAGATGCGGGCGCGCTCGACGCGGGCGGCGAGGACGCTGCGGGCGGCGAAGGCTATGCGCGCGACGCCCGCGGTATGGGAGCTCGAGGGCCCGATCATCACCGGGCCGAAGACGTCGAGGAGGCCGAGGCTGCGGTCGGGCATGGCTCCTCAGCTCCCCTCGGCCGCTTCGCCCGCCCGCCCGGCGGGCTTCGCCTCGAGGCCGTAGTCCTCGAGCTTCTGGTAGAGGGTCTTGCGCCCGATCCCGAGGATCTCGGCGGTCCTCGACTTGTTGCCGCCCTGGGCGGCCAAGGTCTCGCGGATGAGGATCTTCTCGGCCTCGGCCAGGGAGGAGCCCGGGGGGATCCTGACGTCGCGCTCCTCGCCCGAGGAGCGGACGTTGGGCGGCAGGTCGTCCAGCCCGACGAGGCTGCCCCGGGCCATGACCACGGCGCTCTCCACGGAGTTGCGCAGCTCGCGCACGTTGCCGGGCCAGGGGTAGGCGTAGAGGGCCTGCCGGGCCTTGGGGTCGAAGCCGTCGACGCGCACGCCGTTCTCCCTCGCGAACTGGCCGAGGAAGGCCATCGCGAGCAGGGGGATGTCGTCGCGGCGCTCGCGCAGGGGGGGCACGTGGATGTTGACCACGTTGAGGCGGTAGTAGAGGTCCTCGCGGAAGCGCCCCTCGGCGATCTCCTTCTTGAGGTCCCGGTTCGTGGCGGCGACGATGCGCACGTCGACCTCGACCGTCTCCTCCCCGCCGACCCGCTCGAACTTGCGGTCCTGGAGGACGCGGAGGATCTTGATCTGCACGTTCTGGTTGATCTCGCCGATCTCGTCGAGGAAGAGGGTGCCCTCGTTGGCCAGCTCGAAGCGCCCCCGCTTGCGGGCCTGCGCCCCGGTGAAGGCTCCCTTCTCGTGGCCGAAGAGCTCGCTCTCGAGCAGGCTCTCGGCCAGGGCGGCGCAGTGCACCTTGACCAGGGGGCCGGCGGAGCGGGGCGAGAGGGCGTGGATGGCGTCGGCCACGAGCTCCTTGCCCACGCCCGATTCCCCCGTGACGAGGACGCTCGCCTTGGTCGGGGCCACGCGGCGCGCGAGCTCGAGCACCTTCTTTATCTCGGGGCTCTTCCCGATCATGGAGCTCTCGCGGCGCTGGGCGGCCACCTCGGCCTCGAGCTCCCGGTTCTTCCGCTCGAGCTCGCGCGACTGGAGGGCGCGCTTGGCGAGGAGCGAGAGGTGGTCGAGGTTGACCGGCTTGGTCATGAAGTCGAAGGCGCCCGAGCGCATGGCGGACACCGCGTCCTCGATGGTGCCGTGGCCCGTGAGGACGATCACCGGGAGCCCGGGGTAGCGGCCGACGATGCTCTTGAGCACCTGCTCGCCGGAGAGCTTGGGCATCTTGAGGTCGGTGATGACGAGGTCGACGCCGCCGGACTCCACCGCGCGCAGGGCCTCGTCCCCGTCGGCGGCGGCGATCGTGGCGTAGCCGTCGAGGGCGAGGGCCTCGGCGAGGCCCTCGCGGATGTTCTTCTCGTCGTCGGCGACGAGGATGGTCGATTTCACCTAACGCGCCTCCGCGGCCGACCCGCCGTCGGCGTATTCGATGAGCCTGCGCTCCCTCTGCGGGACGGGGAGCGCTATCGTGAAGGCCGAGCCCTGCCCCGGCTTCGACTCCACCGATATCTCGCCCCCGTGCTCCTTCACGATCTTGAAGGTGATGGTGAGCCCGAGCCCGGTGCCGTTGTCCTTGGTCGTGAAGTAAGGCTCGAAGATCTTGGGCAGGTCCTCCTCCGGGATGCCCGTCCCGCTGTCCTCGACGGAGAGGCGGACCTCGTCCTGCTGGCCCCGCGCCCGGAGCGCGAGGCGGCCGCCGCCGGGCATGGCGGCAAGGGCGTTGTTCACGAGGTTGAGGACGGCCTGCTTCATGTAGCGCTCGTCCAAAAGGACGCGGGGCAGGCCCTCGCCCAGGTCGAGCTCCACCTCGATCCCCGCGCGCTCGGCCTCGGGCCGGACGAACTCGGCCATCTCGGCGAGGAGGGTGCCCGCGTCGGCCTCGCGGAGCTTCAGGTCCATGGGGCGCACGGCGAAGAGGAAGTCCACGACGGTCTTGTTCAGCCGTTCGATCTCCTCGTCCACCACCCCGAGATGGCGCTCGATCAGGGCGGGCTCGACGCACTCGCTCCTTTGGAGCGACTTCTTGATCAGCTGGATGTGGATCGAGATCGAGCCCAGGGGGTTCTTGATCTCGTGGGCGACGCCCGCGGCCAGGGTCGTGAGGGAGGCGAGGCTCTCGGCGCGCCGGAGCTGGGACTCCTTGCGGCGCTTCTCGGTGATGTCCTCGAGGTGGACGATGGCGCCGGAGATGCGGCCACCGGAGAGCAGCGCGCTCACGGAGACGGCCACGAGGCGCACCGAGCCCTTGTAGTCCAGCCCGAACTCGCGGTCGAGGAGGGTCTCACCCCCCTCGAGGGCCGCGCGGAGGAAGTCGGCGAGGTCCTCGTCGCCGACGCTCTGCCAGAGTGGCCGCTCGGAGATCTCGGGCCCCGAGAGGCGGAGCATGCGCTCCGCCGACTTGTTGTAGATGATGGGCAGGTGCTCGAGGTCGCAGACGACGATGCCGTCGAGCATCGAGTCGATGGCCGCCTCCATCGTGGAGTTCTCCTCGGCGAGGGCGCGGAGGATCGAGCGCATCTGCTCGCCGTCCAGGCGGGGGAGCTTGGCGAGGGCCCGGTCGATGAACCTCCTCACGGGAGCTCCCCGATGGCGTACAGGAGGGACTCCGCGAGGAGGGAGGGGCTGCGGTTGTAGTACTCGCGGTCCGAGCGGGCGCCGCGGGCCAGGGCGGCGATCCGTTCCACGGTCGCCTGGCCCCGGGGGCCGAGGCCACTCTCGCGGAGGAGCTCGCCGAGCTCCCGGGCGAGGGCCTCGAGGAAGGAGGTGAAGGAGGTCGCGTAGAGCTCGTCCTTCTGGCCGAAGTCCTTGGTGGCCTCGAGGAGGGCGGCGAGGGCCTCCTGCCCCGCGCGTCCCCGCGCCCTCGCCTCGGCCGCCCGCGCGGCCAGGGGCCCGTCCAGGAGGGCCGAGGGGGGCCGGGCCCCCCGCTCGAGGGAGGCCTCGAGGGAGGCCAGGCCCGAGCCGAGGAAGTCCCGCGCGAGGCGGCGCGCCGCCTCGGGGGGGAAGGCCCGCCTCGCCGCGAGGAAGGCGGCGACGCTCGTCGCCGGCTCGTCGCTGCGGAATACCCGCTCGAGGACGAGGGACGTCTCCGCGGGCCCGCGGGCCCGGAATTGGTAGCTCCTCGTCCGGGAGAGGATGGTGGCCATCATGGAGCTGCGGCGCGAGCTGGTCAGGATGAAGCGTACCGTCTCCGGCGGCTCCTCGAGGATCTTGAGCAGGGCGTTGCGGGCTCCCTCGAGCATGTCGTCGGCGTTCTCGATGAGGACGGCCTTGCGGGGGCCGAGGGGGGCGAGCCTTGCCCAGAGCTCGACGTTGCGCACCATGAAGACCGGCGGGGCCGCGGGGACGAGGGCCTCGAGCTTGGCGCAGGCTGTCGCCGCCTTGGCCGCCGCGGCCTCGGCCCCGGGCGCGAGGGAGGCGGGGAGGGCGCGGTCGGGCGCCACGCCGTCGAGGCACTCCTCGAGCTCGCGGAGGAGGGGAGCGGCCTTGGCGAGCCTGGTCTCCTCGCCCTCGTAGAGGGCGGCGTCGAAGCGCCGAGCGAGCTTTCGGGCGGCGCGGACGAAGAAGAAGGCGGCAGCCTTGCCGGGAGATCGCTCGAGGAGCTCGCCGGCGGCGCGGAGCTCCTCGGGGAAGCTCCGCGCGCCGAGGAGGAGGAGGTCGGGATGGGCGAGGACCCGGTGGCGGGCGCAGGCCGGGCAGGGGCAGTTCCAGGCCGCCCGCTCGCCGCCCGGGGCCGCGCAGGAGAGGGCCCGCGAAAGCTCGAGGGCGGCGCTCAGCTTGCCCGAGCCCCGGGGCCCCTCGAAGAGGAGGGCGGGGGGGAGCCGCCCCTGCCCGACGTCGGCGCGGAGGAGGCCGACCGCCTCGTCCTGCGCGAGTATGTTCTCGAACATCCCGGGCCTACGGCTTCTTCAAGGCCGGCAGCTCGACCTTGGGCAGCTTGGGGAGCTCCAGCGCCGCCGGGCCCAGGGCTTTGCTGACCTCGGGGCCGACGATGGGGAGGATGGCCTTGGCGAAGATCGAGCCGCCCAGGAGCTTGCCGAGGTCGAAGAGGGGCTGGGCCTGGAGGACGATGAGGATGAGGGTCGCGGCCAGGAGTCCCTCGCCCAGGCCGAGGACGAGGCCGAGGATCCGGTCGGCCGCCTCGAGCCGCGAGGACTCGAGGGCCTCGTTGAGTGCCCGCTCGAGGAGCTTCACGACGAGGAAGGCGAGGAGGAAGACGGCCGCGAAGCCCAGGACCTCGGGCAGGGTCTCGATCCCGAGCTCCTCCCTGACGAAGCTCCCCGCCCGGCGGTAGAGGAGGACGGCGGCGAGGAGGCCCACCGCGTAGGCGGCCACCGAGAGGATCTCCGCGACGAAGCCGCGGAAGAGGCAGCGCAGGCCGAGGAGGAGGACGATGGCGGCGAGGACCCAGTCGAGGCCGTTCACGCGGGGACCCCCAGGCGCTCGAGGATGAGCCGCGCCGCGGCCTCGGCCGCGTCGGCCCCGGCGAGCTCGCGCGCCGCCCGCCCGGCCGCGGAGAGGCGGGCGGGATCGGCGAGCAGCGATCGTATCTCGGCGAGCAGGCGCTCGGGCGAGGCTTCCTCGCCCACGAGGGCCCGGGCCGCTCCCCGCTCGGCGAAGAGCCGGGCATTGTCCACCTGGTCGCCCCGGGTCCCCGAACCGCAGAGGGGGACGAGGATCATGGGCTTGCCGAGGGCCGCGCATTCCCAGAGCGTACCCGCCCCCGCCCGCCCGACCACGAGGTCGGCCGCGGCGAGGATGTCGGGCATCTCGGCGCGGATGTAGCCGTAGGAGCGGTAGCGGCCCGCCCCGCCGCCCGAGGGGGCCTCGGCGGCCCCTCCGGTCTGGTGGGCGACGAAGGCCGCCCCCGAGAGGCCGGGGAGGAGGGCGGCGACGAGCTCGTTCACCTGCCGCGCGCCCTGGCTCCCGCCGAGGAAGAGGATGACGGGCAGGCCGGCGGGGGCTCCGAGGATGGCCCGGCCCCGGGCCGCGTCGCCCCGGCGGATGCTTTCCCGTATGGGGTTGCCCAGGACGAGGACCTTGGCGCCCAGCTCGCGCGGGAAGCGGCTCCGGGTCTCTTCGTAGCTGACGAGGATGCGCTCGGCGCGGCGCGCGTTGAGCCGCGTTGCGAGGCCGGGGCTGAGGTCGGACTCGTGGGTGAAGTAGGGGATGCCGAGCCTGGCGGCCGCGGCGCAGGGCGGCACGCTCACGTAGCCGCCCTTGGAGAAGAGGAGCTCCGGCCGGAGCTCGCGCAGGGCCTTGAGCGAGGCCGCGTAGCCCGCGAGGACGCGGAAGGCGTCCGCGGCGTTCTCGAGCGAGAGGTTGCGCCTGAGCTTGCCTGAGGGGAGGGCCAGGTACTCGACGCCCGCGCCCTCCACGGTGGCCCGGTCGCCTTCCTTCGTGGAGCCGAGCCAGGCGATGCGCCCCGGGAAGCCCTTCTCCCGGAGCCGCTCGATCACGGCGAGGCCCGGATAGAGGTGCCCTCCCGTCCCTCCCCCGGTGAAGGCGATCGTGGGGGCGGCCACGCCTAGGCCTTCCCGGCGCCGAGCATGGAGGCGTAGGCCTGGAGGAGGGGATCCCCCGCGGCCCCGGAGAGGACCTTCTTGGCGAGGACCTTGCCGAGCTGGACCCCCTCCTGGTCGAAGGAGTTGAGGTTCCAGGCGAAGCCCTGGAACATGACCTTGTTCTCGTAGTGGGCGAGGAGGGCGCCCAAGGCCGGCGGGTCGAGGCGGCGGCCGCGGATCAGGGTGCTCGGCCGGCCCCCGGGGAAGTCCTTGTTCGGGTTCGCGTCGGCCTTGCCCAGGGCGAAGGCCACGATCTGCGCGGCGAGGTTGGCGTTGAGCTTGCGCCGGCTCGTCGAGCCCTCGACCTCGACGTCCTCGGCGGTTTGCCCCTCGAGGAATCCGATGAACTGGAGGGGAACGAGGTCCGTCCCCTGGTGGAGGAGCTGGTAGAAGGAGTGCTGGCCGTTCGTGCCCGGCTCGCCGAAGACCAGGGGGCCGGTCTGGTAGGAGAGGGGCGAGCCGTCGCGGTCCACGCGCTTGCCGTTGGACTCCATGTCGAGCTGCTGGAGGTGGGCCGGGAAGCGGGAGAGGGCCTCGGCGTAGGGCAGGATGGCGGTCGAGCCCATGCCGAGCACATTCCGCTCGTACAGGCCTATCATCGCGTCGAGCATGGCCGCGTTGCGCGAAATATCCGGCTCGAGGGCCAGCCGGTCGGCCTCGTGGGCCCCGGCGAGGAGCTCGGCGAAGGTCTCCGGCCCGAAGGCGAGTGAGAGGACGACCCCGCCCACCGCGCTCGACGAGGAGTAGCGGCCGCCGATGAAGTCGTCGATGTAGAAGGACTCGAGGTAGCCGGGATTGCCCGCCAGGGGGCTCGTCTCGCTCGTGACGGCGACCATGTGCCGGGCAGGGTCGAGGCCGGCCGCCTCGAGCCTCCGGCGCACGAGGACCTCGTTGGCCAGGGTCTCCTGGGTCGTGCCGCTCTTCGAGACGAGGATGAAGAGGCTCGAGGCCAGGTCGAGGCGGGCGAGGACCGCGTTGGCGTCGTCGGGGTCCACGTTGGAGATGAAGCGGGCCTCCAGCCGCTGCCGGCCGGCGGCGCGGGCCCAGCGCTCGAGGGCGAGGTAGAGGGCCCGCGGCCCCAGGTCGGAGCCCCCGATGCCGATCTGCACGGCCGTGGCGAAGCGCTTGCCCGTCGAGCCGGCGAGGCTCCCCGAGCGGACTGACTCGGCGAAGCGCGCGGCCTTCAGCCGCTCGCCCTCGTAGAACTCGCGGAGGTTCCTCCCGCCGTGGAGGACCGGGGCGCCCAGCTGGCCCCGCGCGAGGTGGTGGAGGACCAGGCGCTTCTCGCCGCTGTTCATGACCGCGCCCTCGGCGAGGAGGCGGTACTTCTCGACCAATCCCTGCTCCGCGGCGAGCTCGCCGAGGCGGGCGAGCAGGGCGCCGTCCACCGGCGATGCCGCCCAGTTGTAGGTCAGGCCGCCGCCCATGGGCAGGTCGCAGCCCGGGACCCGCTCGGGGCCGAGGAGCTCGGCGATCGAGGGACGGGGCATGGCCCTGAGCTTGGCAAAGGCGTTCGTCCGGTCGAGGTCCTTGTATCCGGTCATGATCGACAATGATATATGCCCGGTGCGGCTTCATCAAGGCGTATCGCGAGGCCGATAATCTGCGATAGAATAGGGAAACCGGAGGGCGTCGTGGCGGTACGGATCGAGATGGTGGAGCGCGAGTTCATCCTCGGCTCCGCGGCGGAGACCGGGCTCCCCGCGAGGCTCCAGGCCTCGGGGCGGACCCTGAGCTGCAGGCTCATGAAGGTAGCGAAGGAGGGGATCCTCCTGGCCACCGCGGCCGGGCCGGCCGGCTTCCATCCCCGCGAGAAGGTCTCGGTCTTCTTCGACTTCCGCGGACAGACCGTCGTCTTCGACAGCCGGGTCCTCAAGTCGGGCCCCAGCACCGTCGAGCTCGACCCTCCCGAGGCCATGTACCGGAGCCTCCAGCGGCGCTGGCCCCGGGTGCCCAATCCCCGCGGCATCAGCGTGGACCTCATGCTGCCGGGGGCCGGCCTCGAGCTCGACTGCCCCGAGTCCCGCGAGTGGGTCGAGGTCGAGCGCCCCGAGGCCTACCCCGGCCTCGACACGGAGAGCCTGGCCAAGCTCGTCGATAGCTTCAAGGCCCTCGCCTCGGCCATAGCCGACGAGGGCCGCGTCGTTATGTACAAGGGCCGCGGGCCCGCGGACTACGCCGAGGAGATGGCCGCCCGCCTGGGCAAGGCCCTCTTCCTGCCCTCGCTCTCGGGTCCCCTGCCGGAGGAGGATCCCTACGAGCCCAAGCGCCTCGTGACCCGCGAGCTCGCCGAGGACTACGAGGGGCCCTCCGCCTCGGCCGCCGACTCCCTCCTCGCCTCCTGCCTGGCCGAGAAGGCGGCCGAGGGGCAGCGCTCCCTCCTCTGGTGCCCGGTCTCCTACTACCGCTATACGGTCGGTATGGTCATGCTCTGCTCCGGGAGCCGCGAGCTCGGTTACGAGGCCCTGGACCTCGCCTGGGACTTCTCCCGCCTCCTCGCCTGGTTCCTCAAGCGGCACCGCTACTTCGCCGCCATGGAGGAGGCCCGCTCGAAGGGGGCCAGCGCCGTGGTGGACGCGAGCCCGGCCGGCCTCCTCGTCCGCCTCCCCGCGGAGGGCCCGGGCGCGAAGATCGGCACGACCCTCAAGCTCGCCCTCAGCCACGGGGGCAAGAACCTCGTCTGCGACGCGCGCATCGCGCGCTGCTACGACGAGGGCCACGCGCGCTACTACGGCATAGCCTTCCGCGAGCTCCCCCTCGAGGAATCCTCCGCCCTCGCCGCCGAGCTCTACGGCGGCCCTACCGGCCTCCCGGAGGAGGGCCAGGCGTGATCGGCATCCGCGAGAGCCTCGAACTCGCCCTCCTCGTGCTGAAGGACTGGCGCGTCATCGCGACGACCCTCGCCGTCATCCTGGCCTGGTCCATCCTCCGCTACGTGGGCCTGGTGTATCGGCGGCCGCGCCTCCCGAGCCCTGCGGGCCTCCGCGCGAAGGCGGCCGCCAAGGCCGCGACGGCCAAAGCCCCGGCCGCGTCCTCCGAAGAAGAAGAGGTCGAGTAGCTTCCCGGCCCGGCCCGGCCGAGGAGGGGGCTCGAGCCGTCCCTTCCACGGCGCCCTGCTGCGCAGGCGGGCGAGGCCGAGGGAGAGGGCGGCCCCGAGGGCCGCGGCCACCTCGGCCTCGCTCCAGGACGAGAGCGATGCCCAGCCGGGAAGGCGGGGCGGAACCCCCTCGAGCTCCCGCCCCGCGAGGAGCTTGGCCGCCATGCCCCGATCGAAGCGCCGGGGGTTCGCCGCGAGGAAGGCGGCGATCTCGGGGCCGCCCTCGGGCTCCTCCCGCGCCCGTCCCTCGCAGCGGTCGCAGCCCGAGCAGGCCAGTCCCTCCGATCCCCTGCCGCCGAGGAGGCCAAGGAGGGCCTCGCGGCGGCAGCCCCCCGCGCTGGCCGCGTAGCCGAGGAAGGCCCGGTAGCGGGCCTCGCGCCCTGCTCCCCCCTGCGCCGCCGGCTCGCCTCCCGTGGCCGGCCCCGCGGCGCCCCTTCCTTCCGAGCCCCCGCGCCGGATCGGGAGCGGCCGCGGGCTTATGAGGACGGCCTGGGCCGCCTCGCCGTCCCTTCCTCCCCTTCCCGCCTCCTGCAGGTAGGCCTCCACGCTGGAGGGAGGGCCGAAGTGGAGCACCGAGCGGATGTTTTTCTTATCCACGCCCATCCCGTAGGCGCAGGTGGCGACCAGGATCCCCTCCTCGCTGGCGAAGAACCACTCCTCGAGGGCGCGTTTCTCGGGCCGCTCGAGGCCCGCGTGGTAGAAGCGCGCGTCGCAGCCCGGCAGGCCTTCCCGGAGGAGGCGCGCGAGGGAGCGCGTCCCCTCGCGGGAGGAGCAGAAGACCAGGAGGGGACGGGGGAGGGAGGCGGCGAGCCTTAGGAGGGTCCGTTCCGGGCAGAGGCTCGGCTCGACCGAGTAGCGGAGGTTCGGGCGGTCGGGATCGCCCTCGATGAGGCGGAAGGCCCCGCCCCCGAAGAGCCGGCGGCCGAGGGCCTCGAGGACGGCGGGGCCCGCCGTGGCGGTGAAGGCGCTGAGGGCCGGCGGATCCAGGGCCTCGAGGGCGGGGCCGAGCTCGAGGTAGGAGGGACGGAAGGTCTCGCCCCACTCCGAGACGCAGTGCGCCTCGTCGATGGCGACGTGGCTCGGCCGCATCTCGGCGAGGAGGCTTCGCAGGCGCTCCTGGGCCAGGCACTCGGGATTCGTGATGATGATCTTGGCCTCTCCCCGCTCGAGGGCCGCCTCGGCCTGCCGCCTTTCCCCCTCGTCCTGCCCGCCGCGGAAGAGGGCGGAGCCGAGGCCGAGCTCGGCCAACCGCCTTTTTTGGTCTTGCATGAGGGCGAGGAGGGGATAGATGACGAGGGTGGGGCCGGGGAGGAGGAGGGCGGGGAGCTGGAAGCAGACGGACTTGCCGAAGCCGGTCGGCAAGAGGACGGCTTGCCGGAGGGCGCCCCCCTCTCCTGCCTCGATCGAGTCGAGGATATTGGCTATCACGAGCCTTTGGTAGGGCTGGAGGCCGCTGATCCCGAATTTCTCGCGGGCCAGGGCGGCGACCGGATCCTCGAAAGGATCCGCATCCCCTTCGGGAGGAGCCTCCCCCCGGTCGATGTCTCCCATACGCTCGAAACGCGCCCCTCCCGGCGCAGCGCTTGAGGGCGGGGCGAGGTAGGGAGCGATATTCCCGCGGGGCTCAGGAGCCGCGGGGATTGGCGAGGCCGATGCGGGGGCAGAGCCCCGCGAGGGGGCAGGGCGGGAGTTCGGAGCCGAGGCAGGCCGGCTTCCGGGCCGAGCAGACCCACTTGCCGTGGCGGTTCAGGGCATGGGAGAAGCGCGTTCGCCGCTCGGGCGGGACGAGCTCGGCGATGCGCGACTCGACGGCCGCCGGGTCGGGCCGGTCGTGGAAGCCGAGGCGGAGGCTGACGCGGAGCACGTGGGTATCCACGATGATGCCGGGTTGGCCGAAGCAGGAGGAGAGGACGAGGTTGGCGGTCTTGCGGCCGACTCCCGGGAGGCTGAGGAGCTCCTCCATGCTGTCCGGCACCCTCCCCCCGAAGCGCTCGACGAGGATGCGGGAGGATCCGATGAGGTGCCGCGCCTTTGTTCTGAAGAAGCCGAGGCTATGGATGGCGGCCTCGACCTCGGCGGGATCGGCCGCGGCGAGGGCCTGCGGACCGGGCCAGGCGGCGAAGAGATCGGGCGTGGCCTTGTTCACCTGCTCGTCGGTGCATTGGGCCGAAAGGAGCACGGCGCAGAGGAGCTCGAAGCAATCTCGGTAGTGCAGGAGGGGCTGGGCATCGGGCCAGAGGGGGGCGAGGATCCGGTAGACCTCCTCGGCACGGGCGGCGAGGCTTCGCGTCGGTCGCGGCATGGTCTCCCGAGTATAGCCGCCCCGGCCCGCTCCGGTGAAGCGCCGTTCTTGACGAGCGGCCGCAGGTGGCTATACTTGACGCCGTACGGAGGAAACCATGAAACGAATCTGCATCGTCCTGCTCCTCCTCTCCCTCGTCGCCGCCGCGGCCTTCGGGGACAACTCCGTCTTCTACCCGGTGCGGGTCGACGTCGTGAAGATCTTCGCGCACGGGCAGGGCCTCCGGGTCCTGTACCGCAAGGGCGTCAACGGCCTGGCCGACGTCTATATCCCGGCCGCCTGGTTCGTGCCCGGCGGCAAGGCCGAGCTGGTCCGCGCCGACGACGATCCGAGCTTCCCCTATATGACCGTCTTCTATAAAGAGGGGAAGTTCTCCCACCTGCGCCTCTACGCCAAGGCGAGCGCCAACCACGATACCTGGGGCGTGCTCCCGCCCGACCAAGGCGCCGGTAAATTCGACGTCGAGGAAATAAAGCTGCAGTTCTGATTCCGCGGCGGGTGACGGGGAGCGGCGCGCCGCCCCCGGCCCGCAGAAAGGTTTTCAATGCGACCCGTCCCTCCCGAGCTCCTCGACTTCATCGATCGGCATCAGACTTTCTACGTGATCGGGCATAAGGAGCCCGACGGAGACTGCGTCGGCTCGCAGCTCGCACTCGGCTCCTTCCTCAAGCGCTCGGGCAAGGGCGTCGCCCTCTGCTCCGCCGGACCCTTCACCCGAACGGAGATACTCCCCTACGAAAGCCGCTTTTCCCCCGTCGTGCCCGACGAGAAGGCCTCGGAGCGGGCGGCGGCCATCGTCCTGGACTGCTCGAGCCTGGGCCGGATCGGGGACGTCGCCCAAACCCTCCCCCCCGTGCAGATCGCCTTCATAGACCACCACGCCGCGGGCGAGGCCAAGGGCGAGGTGGTCTTCATCGACGACCGCGCGCCGGCGGTGACCCTCATGGTCCTCGCCCTCATCGAGGCCATGGGCGGCAAGCCCACGAAGGATGAGGCCGAGTACCTCCTCTTCGGGCTCTGCACGGATACCGGCTTCTTCCGCCACCTCGACGAATCCAGCTCCGAGACCTTCCTCGCGGCCTCAAAGCTCGTGGCGGCGGGGGCCTCCCCGAAGCGGGCCTTCCACCTCATGAACGGGGGCAAGTCCCTCTTCTCCCGCAAGCTCATGGGCGAGACCCTCACGCGGGCCGAGCCGCGCTACGACGGGGCCCTCCTCGTCTCCTACGTGACCCTGGAAGACCAGCAGCGCTACGGCCTGGCGAGCCGCGACTCGGACATGCTCTACCAGCTCCTCCTCTCCGTGGCCGGCTGCGAGGCGGCCATGATCATCCGGCAGGAGAGCGAGACCGAGTGCACGGTCGGGCTGCGCGCCCGCGAGCGGGTGGACGTAGGGGCCATCGCGGCCTCCTTCGGCGGGGGAGGCCACCGCCTCGCGGCCGGCCTCCTCTTGCGGGGCGGCCTCGAGGAGGTGCGCGAGAAGCTCGTCGCCGCCTTCGAGCCCTATCTGGGCGGGGACTCCTAGCCCGAGCCCCGCTCGGACTCGCCCAGGGGAGGACCCTCCTTCCCTAGGCGGGCGTATTGTAACAAATTGTAAAATCCTGATCGCTCCGCTTGGGAATGCTCGACGAGCCCCGGCTTCTTCGAGCATCGGCAACTGCCTTTTCGGAAAGCAGATAGTCCCTACCTCATCCTCGCCCTCGCCTTCCGCGCCTGGCTCGGCACGGTCGATGCATCGCGCGCGGGGGAGGAGGGGCTATGCAGGCGCCGAGCTTGGACGATCTCGTGCATGCGTATCGGAAGGGCAGGGCGACGAGGGAGCTGGTCATGGAGCGGGTCGCCGCCCTCGTCTATCGCGAACCATGGCGCTACGGCTTCGACGACGAGGACGCCGCCGCCGACGCCCTCGTGGCCCACCGCGGGCGCATCGAGGCCCTCGCGGACCGCTTCGAGGATAGGGGCATAGACTTCGAGGTCTACCTCGGATCCTGCCTCCGCTTCCTCGCCCGCACGATGCGCCGGGAGCGGCGCCGCGCCTTCGAGAAGGACCTCGTCTGCGAGCGGGCGGTCGCCTCGGCCTCGGGGAGCGCCGAGCTCGAGGCGATGCGCCGCCCCTGGGGCGGGGAGGAGCGGGCGGCCGCGAGCATCGTCGCGGCCTGGACCAGGACCCCGGCCGAGGCGGAGGCGGCGGCCTTCGCGAGCCGCCTCGTGTTCCTCGTCCTCAAGTGCGCCTGGGAGGTCGACGACGAGCTCGCCGAGCGGGCGGCCGCCGCGAGCGGCGTCGACCCCGCCTGGCTCGGCTCGGCCCTGGCCCAGGCGCGCCGCTCCCTCGAGGCCGAGCGCTGCCGCTACGAGCGGATCCAGGCGAGGCGGAACGGGTCCTGGTGCCGGCTCCGCCTCCTCGAATCTCGCCTGGGCTCCGAGCCCGAGGGAGCCCGCCGGGAGCGCTCCCTCGCGGCCATGGAGCGGGAGCGGCTCCGCCTCGCCCGGGCGCGGGAGGAGATGGCCGGCTTCAAGCCGGTCGTGCCCAACTCGGTGGTGGCGAGGATCCTCGGCGTACCCAAGGGCACGGTGGACTCAGGGCTCTATTACTTGAAGCGGCGCTCGCGCGCCCTCGGCCGATCTGCCCGTCAGGAGCCCGGCTAGCCTAGCCCTTCCCCTTCCCCTTCCTCCTCATCGGCGCGGCGGGAGGGAGTCTCCAGGCTTGCGGAAGGGCGGGGAGGCCTGCTATCGTCGCGCGATGGAACTCTTCGTCGCCACCGCCAACGCCCACAAGCTCGTCGAGCTCGCTCCCGCCCTCCCCGGCCAGGTCCTCAGGACCCCCGCCGAGGCCGGCCATCCCGGCTTCGAGGTCGAGGAGGACGGGGAGGACTTCCTCGCGAACGCCTTGAAGAAGGCCCGCGCCCTATACTCCCTACTCGGCCGCCCCTCCATCGCCGACGACTCGGGGCTCGTCGTCCGGGCCCTGGGCGGCGAGCCGGGGGTCCGCTCCGCCCGCTACGGCTCCCCCGACGGCGGGGCCACCAAGCTCGGCGCCGCCGAGCGCAACGCCTACCTCCTCGAGCGGATGCGGGGCCGGGCCGACCGGGCCTGCGCCTTCGTCTGCTGCCTCGTCCTCGTCCTCTCCGAGGACCGCCTCTTCGTCGTCCAGGAGACCTGCCCCGGCCTCCTCCTCGAGGCGCCGCGGGGCTCGGGCGGCTTCGGCTACGACCCGGTGGTCTTCCTCCCCGAGCTCGGCAAGACCGTCGCCGAGCTCTCGACCGAGGAGAAGAACCGCGTCTCGCACCGCGGCAGGGCCTGCGCCCGCATGGCGGGGCTCCTGGCTGGGCTTTCGGCGGGGGCCTGAGGGGAGAGCATGAAAAAGGCCGCTCCCCGGGGAGCGGCCTTTTTTTCGGGACGAGAGCTTACTTCTCTTCGGCGGCCTTCTTGATGCCGTACTTCTTGTTGAAGCGCTCGATGCGCCCCGCGGTGTCGACGAGCTTCTGCTTGCCGGTAAAGAAGGGGTGGCAGGAGGAGCAAATTTCCACCTGGATGTTCTTTACCGTCGAACGGGTCTCGATGACATTGCCGCAGGCGCACTTGATGGTGGTCATCTCGTACTTGGGATGGATTCCCTTCTTCATACACCTACCCTCCGTGCTCTGCCCAACCCTGTCTGAAAACCGGCCTTGGACGGTCGGCGGGCGCAACGCCCGCCGCGCGGCGCCGCGCTAGCGCGCGACCGCCGACTTTTTATGAAAACCCCGCTTAGGTCGGAGTGTTCATCGACTTCAAAAACACCTCATTATTCTTAGATTTCATCATCCTGTCAATAAGTAGCTCGATGATCTCCACGTCGTCCATGGGATTGATCACCTTGCGCAGGACCCAGATCTTCTGCAGCTCCTCCTCGGAAAGCAGGAGCTCCTCCTTGCGGGTACCCGACTTCTTGATGTTGATGGCGGGGAAGGTGCGGCGGTCGGAGAGCCTGCGGTCGAGGTTGATCTCCATGTTGCCCGTGCCCTTGAACTCCTCGAAGATGACCTCGTCCATGCGCGAGCCGGTGTCGATGAGGGCCGTGGCGATGATGGTCAGCGATCCGCCTCCCTCGATGTTGCGCGCCGCGCCGAAGAAGCGCTTGGGCTTGTGGAGGGCGTTCGAGTCCACGCCGCCGGAGAGGATCTTGCCCGAGGTCGGCACGGTCTGGTTGTAGGCCCGGGCGAGGCGGGTGATCGAGTCGAGGAGGATGACGACGTCCTTGCCGTGCTCGACCAGGCGCTTGGCCTTGTCCAGGACCATCTCGGCCACCTGGACGTGGCGCGTGGCCTGCTCGTCGAAGGTCGAGGAGATGACCTCGGCCTTGACGGTGCGCTCCATGTCGGTGACCTCCTCGGGCCGCTCGTCGATGAGCAGCACGATGAGGACGACCTCCGGGTGGTTCGTCGTGATGGCGTTGGCGATCTTCTGCAGGAGGATGGTCTTGCCGGTCTTGGGCGGCGAGACGACGAGGGCGCGCTGGCCCTTGCCGATGGGGCAGAAGAGGTTGATGATCCGGGTCGAGAGCTCCTTCGTCTCGGTCTCGAGGTTGAGCCGCTCGTGGGGATACAGGGGCGTGAGGTTCTCGAAGGGGATGCGGTTCTGGGCGACCGCGGGCTCGTCGTAGTTGACCTTCTCGACGCGGAGCATGGCGAAGAAGCGCTCGCCCTCCTTGGGGCTGCGGATCTGGCCGTAGACCGTGTCGCCGGTCTTCAGGTTGAAGAGCCTGATCTGGCTCGGGGAGATGTAGATGTCGTCGGAGCCGGGCAGGTAGGAGTTCTGGGGGGAGCGGAGGAAGCCGTAGCCGTCGGGCAGGATCTCGAGGGAGCCGTAGGCGTAGATGATGCCGCCTCGGTCGGTGTGGCCCTTCAGGATGTAGAAGATGAGCTCCTGCTTCTTGAAGGCGATCATCTCCTCGTGGTTGATGCCGTACTTGGAGCCGAGGTCCCTGAGCTCCTTGAGGCCCATCTCGGTGAGGTCGTTGATGGAGAGGCGGGAGCGGTTCTCGCCGTAGTCCGCGCGAGCTTGCTCGCCGCGGGCCTGCTCGCCGGCAGGCGTCCGGAGGGGCTCGGCCGCGGCCTCGGGGCCGCGCTCGAAGCTCTCCTGCCTCCGCACGAAGCCGGCCCCGGCTCCCTCCCGCTCCTCGGCCCGCTCGCCCGGGAGGGCGGAATCGGCCTTGGGCGCCTTGCGCTTGACGCGGATCCGGACCGGCGCCCGGCCCTCGGACTCCGAGGCGGGCTCCTCGCCGGGACCGCCCTCGGCCTCCTCCTCAGGTCCCTCGGCGGGGTAGGGCTCGGCCGCCCCGTCGTAGGTCCCGTCCTCGGCCGAGGGCTCGAAACGCGCCTCCGCCTCGGCGGCGAGCGAGAGCTCGGGCTGGTCGGCCGCCTCCTCGCCCGGATTCTCGGCCTGCTCCAGCGGCTTGCGCTTGCGGATAATAGCCATGGGTTTCTCCATACGTTGCTCTGAATTGTCCATGTGATTCATGACAGGCCTTTAGGGCCCGTACCTCGCAGAAGGCTAGGATGCGTGTAGGGAAGTAAGGCGGCGCCCAATGGCGCCGGGGAGGTCGTGGTCGCCGGCTTCACGGCCCTCCGCGGGCCTCGAGGACCTCGCCGGGGAGGGCGGCTCGCGCATGCCGCGGCGCCGCACGACGCTCGTCAAGAACTATAGATCGGCCCCTCCCCCTTGTCAATATCGACCACTTCCTCGGCGGCCAGGCCCGCGGCCAGCTCGTTGACGCCGCGGATGGCCCGGAGCGCGGCCGCCTGCCGCACGGCCTCGCGGTCGCCGCCGAAGACGGCCGACTCCTCGGAGCCGCGGCCCAGGGCGTCCTTCCAGGCTATCCACACGAGGCCGACGGGCTTGTCCTCGCTCCCGCCCTCGGGACCCGCTATGCCCGTGATCGCGAAGGCCAGGTCGGCGCCGCTCGCGGAGAGGGCGCCCTGGGCCATCTCGCGGGCGGTCTCGCGCGAGACCGCGCCGAAGCGGGAGAGGGTGTCGAGGGAGACCCCGAGGATGCGGGTCTTGCAGTCGTTGGAGTAGGCGACGTAGCCGCCCCAGAAGGCGGCGGAGGCTCCCGGCACGGCCGTGATGGCGGCGGCGGCGAGGCCGCCGGTGCAGGACTCGGCGCAGGCTAGGCTGAGGCCCGCCGAGGAGAGCTTTCGCACGAGGATGCGGGCGGCCTGGGCGGTCTCGTCGAGGTCGAGCCTGGCGGCGCTCATCGCTCGCTCCCCGCGGAGGTCCCGGGCTCGGCGGCGGCGGACTCGGCGAAGGGATTGAACGCTCCCGGGTCGCGGATCATCTCGCAGGTCCCCTCGAAGACGACCCCGTCCGCGATGCGGAGCTTGGCGGTGCGGACGTTGCCGTAGACCTTGGCGCTCGGCAGCATCTCGAGGCGGTCGGCGGCCTCGATGTCCCCGCGGACGGTGCCGCCGACCACGACGTTGGTGGCGCGGATGCGGCGGGCGCTCACGACGGCGTCCGCGTCGATGTAGAGGCGGCCCATCGCGTCGATCTCGCCCTCGAAGGTCCCCTTTATGCGCAGGGAATCCTTGAAGCGGAGTGTGCCGGCGAAGGAGGTCTCCTTGCCGAGGGTCGTGGCGATGAGGGGCGCTTCCTCGTCCTTGCGCGCTTTGGGCATCGGCTCGGGCCTCACTTGGTCTTCATGACGAACACGCCGTCCCAGTCCTCGGGGGGCGGGTTGTCGATGTAGTGCTTGCAGCGGAGGTAGTAGACCTTGGAGGGGCCGTCGCTCTGGTCGACCTTCAGGGCCTCGCCGAAGTAGCGGAGGGCGTCCTGGAACTGCATGATCTTGTACTGCCTCCGGCCCTGGGCGAAGAGCTCGAGCACCTTGCGCTTCTCCTCGGTGATCATGGATGCCCCCTCACGGCGCCGACTGGCCCCGGAATTTCGTCTTTATCGCCGGCAGCGCGGTCTCGGCCCTCTTCAGGCTCTCGGCCTCGGCCGTCAGGGAGGCGACCTCGGCCTCGAGGGCCCGCAGCTTGTCCAGGGCGACGGCCGCCTCGCGTCCGACCCGCACGACGAAGGGCTTGGAGTCGGCGCACTCCGGGGCGAGGGCCGCCGCGTCGGAGGCGATGGCCCCGAGAGGCTCCTTGAGGCCCGCGCCGAAGTCGAGGACGCGATGCGCGATCTCCTCGGCCACGCGGATGCGGGCCTCCCGCTTCTCGATCTGGTGGATGAGCTCGCGGGTGCGGAGCACGGCGCGGATGCGGGCGAGGACCTCGCTGAAGTTGAAGGGCTTGGTGATGTAGTCGTCGGCGCCCATCTCGAGGCCCTCGACCTTGTCCTTCACGTCGTCCATCGCGGAGAACATGATGATCGGTATGTCGGAGTACTCGCGGTACTCCTCGCTCGTCTTGACGATCTTCGTCACTTCCCAGCCCGAGAGCCGGGGCATCACGTTGTCGAGGATGATGAGGTCGGGCTTCCAGCGCTTGATCGCCTCGAGCGCGTCGTAGCCGTTGTCGGCCTTCTCCACCTGGAAGCCGAGTTTCGTGAGCATGACCTCGAAGAATTCGAGGTTGATCAGCTCGTCGTCGACGAGGAGTATTCGCTTCTTTGTGTCCATGCCCGTCTTCCGTCCGCGGGACGCGTCTGCGCGCCTTGTCCCCGCGGAATCATTGTCACATAGCCCGGATGGCTTGTCAATGCGGAGGCCCCGGCGCAGGGCCCGGGGACTATCCGGCTCGGCGCGGCCCCTTCGTCGAGGGGGCCGCGGCCGGGGCTCTACTCGGCCTCGGGAGCCGGGACGGCGGCCTTGGGATCGACGTCCCAGGCCGCCTTCTTGAGCTCGCGGCCCGGCCTGAAGGAGGCGACGCCGTGGTCCTCGACCGAGACGATGGCCCCGGTCTTGGGGTTCCGGGCCCGCTTGCGGCCCTTGCGGAGCTTGACCTCGAAGGTCCCGAAGCCGCGCAGCTCCACCGTCTTCCCGGAGAGGATGGCGCCCTTGATCTCGTCGAAAAGGGAGTCGATGAGGCCGTGGATGTCTTTCCGATTCAACGACCTGCCGGCGTGGAGCGCCTCGATGAGCTCTGCCTTCGTGACTTTTCCAGCCATGGTCCCCTTCTCCGGAAGCAGTATCGGCGCGGCAGGCCCCGCAGCGGCCCCGAGGGCCCGCCGCGGCCGGCCGCGCCTCGTTGGACGAGCCTTAGGCCTTGAGCGCGTTGATGAGGCGCTGCATGCGCGACTTCTTGCGCGCGGCGGTGTTCTTCTTGACGATGCCCTTGCGGGCGGCGGTGTCGATGCGCTTGATCATGTCGGCGAGGGCGGCTTCCGCGGCGGCGGTATCCTTGCCCTGGGCCGCGACGACGACCTTCTTGGCGGTCGAGCGGATGGCGCTCTTCTCCATCTTATTGCGCAGGCGCCGCTTCTCGTTCTGGCGCTGGCGCTTCTCGGCGGACTTATTCGTGGTGCCCAAGGATCATACCCTCCATATTGCGGCGCTTTCCCGCGCCTCGCTGCCGGACGTTATCGAGGTATCGACGTTTGGGAAGGCTACCAGAACGGAGGCCGGTTGTCAATACGGCGGCGGCTCTTCACAGTCCTGGGTTTTCATAGTATAAGGACTTACGAGGATTTCCCCGCGCGGCGGCCGACCGGGCCTGGCGCCGCGGAAAGGCTTCGAGTTCCGAGAACGGCGGTGCTTAATGTCGATCGTCCTTGTGGTCGTCTGCGTGATTGCCCTCTTCATCTACTTCGAGGTCCTCCTCCAGGCGAGCCGCTTCCTCCACGGAGCCAGGGCCGTCAAGGCCGTGGATCGGTACTGCGACAGCGTCGTCGCCAGGATATTTTCGCTCCTCCGGACCTACTGCGCCTTCGAGATCGTCTACGAGGACCGCCTGGGCCCCGACCTGCCCGAGCGCTTCATCCTCATCGCCAACCACCAGAGCCTCCTGGACATCCCCCTGTGCATGCGCATGATCGCCGGCCGGAGGCTCCGCTTCGTGGCCAAGAAGGAGCTCGGGGCGGGCATCCCCTTCGTCTCCTCCGTGCTCAGGACCCAGGGCCACGCCCTCATCACCCGGAAGGGCGACACCGCCCAGGCCATGGGCGCCATCCGCCGCTTCGCGCGGCGCAGCCGCAGGGAGGGCACCTGCCCCGTCCTCTTCCCCGAGGGGACCCGCTCCCGCGACGGGAAGCTCGGCCCCTTCTATACGGCGGGCCTGCGCAAGGTCCTGGAGGAGGGCCCTCTTCCCCTGGTCGTCGCCGCCATCGACGGGGGCTGGCGGATCGCCAAGCTCAAGGACCTGTACAAGAGCTTCCGCGGGATCCGCTACGAGCTCCGCCTCGCGGCCGTCCTGCCCGCGCCCAGCGGGAAGAAGGAGACCCTCGAGGCCCTCGCCGCGGCCCGGGACATCATCTCCTCCGAGCTCGCCGACATGCGGGCCGCCTCGGCCTAGGCAAAAAAACGCCGCCCTCGGCGGAGGGCGGCGCTTCCCTAGCGTTTTCCTCGTCCGGTCTCAGACGAAGTCCCGGGGACGGCGCTCGGTGCGCTTGCACTTCTCGCATTCGGCGAGGTTCTTGACCTTGCCGTTCTCGAAGAGGGTCTTCATCTTGATCTCGCCGCCGCAGGGGCAATAAAAGCGCTGCGTGGCGCTCGTGCTACGAGAGTTCTTGGATACAGCTGCCATGGATGACTCCTTATCCGCCGAAGGATACTAGCCGAATCCTCCCCTTCGTGTCAATCGCGGTCCCTGGAGGGGCATAGGCGAAAAAAGCGCCCCCGGGGAAGGAGGAGGACCCCGGGGGCGAAGGGAAAAAGGGAAAGGAGGCGCGGTATCGAGCCCTCGTCCTGAGCCCTATACGTCAATACAACAACCCTCCCGGGGAGGGGTTACGGGAGGATTCCCTTTTTCCTCAGCCAGGCGGCGAGCCCGTCGAGGGCCGCCCGGAGCGAGGCGGCCAGGGCCCCGAGGGCCCGGGCCGAGGGGCTCGAGCCGTAGCGGGCCCCGTAATCCCTCGCCGCCTCGCTGATGGGGTACTCCAGGCCGTATTTCCGCTTGAGCTCGTCCCAGTGCCGCACGATGAAGACGTAGAGGTCGGAGGCGGTCCGCCCCGGGAAGCGGGAGAGGAGCCCCTCCTCCTCGATGGCGAGGACGATGGGCCGGTAGACGTTCTCGTACCAGGACCAGATCGCCTCGGCCAGGCTGAGCTCCCGGGAAAGGTTCTGGTTGACGTAGTACTTGTGGACGAGGATGTGCTCGAGCACCGCGTCGTAGCGGCCGGGGCTCGAGAAGTCCAGGCCCTCGTCCCCCGTGGCCGCGCCGAAGCCCGTCCGCTCGTAGAAGCGGCGCTTCTCGTAGCCGAGGACCTCGCGCTTGAGCTCCTCGAGGGTCATGCCCTGCCTGAGGGGCACCTGGGCGTCGAGGCGCGTCACCTCGGCGTCGATGCTCGCCTGGCCCCTGAGTCGGGCCACCGAGACGCGATGGTTGCCGTCCCGCACGAAGTACAGGCCCCCGATCTCGTAGAGCCGCACCGGCGGCAGGGGCACGTCCTCGTAGTTGGCCATGTCGATGGACATCCAGCGGGACTTGAGGTGCTCCTTGCGGGGCAGGAAGTGGCGGTTGAAGTCCCGGTAGCGGCCCTCGCTGCCCACGATCTTGTCCACGTCGACGCTCTCCATCCCGACGTAGGTCTCGCCCGCGGGCTTGAGGAGGGCGAGGACCTCGTCCAGGGGCAGGAGGCTCTCCCGGCCGGGGTCGAGGAGGCCCGAGATGCGCGAGAGGAGCTCCC
>Ga0209310_1000659_pt1 | contig 34973 bp, 38 predicted proteins | sample AD_UKC030_MetaG_FD_184415 | JGI IMG/M metagenome (GOLD analysis project Ga0209310, IMG submission 184415) | Active sludge microbial communities of municipal wastewater-treating anaerobic digesters from USA - AD_UKC030_MetaG (SPAdes) (version 2) | ecosystem: Engineered > Bioreactor > Anaerobic >...
CAGCGCGCCAGCGCCTGCCACACAGGGCTTGCATTTGCGATTGATAATGTCGTGATAAGTACTCATGAAATCTCCGCCAGACAAAATGCGAAAGGCCGACATCGAGTCGGCCTTCGGTAACTGGTGGAGACGGGCGGGATCGAACCGCCGACCTATTGATTGCGAACCAATCGCTCTCCCAACTGAGCTACGCCCCCAATGGCTGCACATTTTACAGATGTAGTGTCTGCGAGGGAAGAATTTCAAACGATCCTCGAGGCCGCAATAAACGCGTTCAGTTTGGTACTTTTGACCAACCCTTACGCTCCATGCAGGCAAACATGCGACGGACCGATTCGTTGGTTACGATCCCTGATGCATCAGTATAAGTTGCCGCCTTGCATTGATTCTGATCGAATGAATATTCCTCATCACTCGCACCACGCTTTTCCCAATGCCATGACGGCTTGAGCGCACAGCTTCCTAGTGCGGCAATGAAAAGCAGGAAAGTAAGCCTCTGTTTCATCAAATAATGGTGGCGAGATGACGGCTATGGAAATGCGGTAAAACGCTGGCCTGGAGATCGGGGAAGTTATTGAAAAACCCCTGTAACTCAATGAGTTACAGGGGTTCCAATTGGTCGGAGTGACAGGATTCGAACTTGCGACCCCTGCGTCCCGAACGCAGTGCTCTACCAGGCTGAGCTACACTCCGATGCAGTATTGAGGGGATCAGTGATTTCTCTCAACCGCAAAGAGTGACAATTGTAGCAGAGCTTCTCGATAATTTGTATCTCTCAGACATTGAATTGCTGTTCGTGCACGTTCCGCTTCCAGCGCGGCTTGGCGGCGGGCATGGCCCAGTGCACCGGTCGTCCGGATAGCATCGAGTACGGCTGCGAAATCGTCCCGCCCACCTTCCTCGATGGCGCGTCGGACACATGCCGCCTGCTCGGGTGTTCCGTGCTGCATCGCATAAATCAATGGTAGCGTCGGTTTGCCTTCGGCCAGATCGTCGCCTAGATGCTTGCCGGTATCGACTTCCTTGCCTGAGTAATCGAGAACGTCGTCGACCAGTTGGAAAGCTGTACCAAGATGCATGCCGTAATCGGCCAGCGCTTGCTCGATCTCTGGAGTGGCACCGCCCAGTATGGCCCCGAGTTGGGCTGCTGCTTCGAATAGTTTGGCGGTTTTGTAGCGAATGACTTGCAGATAACGCTGTTCATCGACATCCGCATCGTGACAATTCATCAACTGCAGTACTTCGCCTTCGGCGATTACATTGGTGGCATCGGAAAGGACGCGCATGACGCGCATGTCATCGACCTCCACCATCATCTGGAATGCCCGCGAGTACAGAAAATCGCCGACCAGAACGCTGGCCGCATTGCCGAACATGGCATTGGCGGTGTCGTGGCCACGCCGCAAGGCGGACTCATCGACCACGTCGTCGTGCAGCAGCGTTGCGGTATGGATGAACTCGACGACCGCTGCGAGATCGTGGTGGTGGCGCCCCGTATAGCCCATGGCGCCCGCGGCAAGCAAGACCAGCGCCGGCCGCATGCGTTTGCCACCGGCGCCGATGATGTATTCTGCAACCTGCCGAACCAGTACCACATCGGAATGCAGACGATCGCGGATGACCGCATCGACGGCCTTCATATCGGTCCCGATCAGGGCGTAAAGCTGTTCCAGAGTCACATTGAACCTGCATTTTGCTAGACGCGGAATCTTAGGCGTGGGCGTGATGGGCGTCAAGACAAGGAAATCGAAGTGAAGTCTTCTTTGATGGTTATGCTTTCGGATAGACTCTTCGGATGTCGAGCAATTTCGAGCACTTTATCCTGGTGGCGCAATTTATGATTGCTCAGCGGATGCCGCATTCACTTGCCAGGCGATTGCACAATCGCAGCGTGACGCCGGGTCTGGGTTATTGGTTGTATGCCGGCTGATCGCGAACGCCGTTTCGGGGGGGTTGCCCGTCTTTACGGGCGGGTTGCGGCTGAGCGGCTCGAGCGCGCAAGGGTCTGCGTCGTCGGCGTTGGAGGGGTTGGTTCCTGGGCGCTGGAAGCATTGGCGAGAACCGGTATCGGACAACTTGTCGCGGTCGACCTCGATATGGTTGCGGAATCCAATACAAACCGGCAGATTCACGCTCTTGGCGATATTTATGGCAAAGCCAAGGTCGACGCGATGGCTGAACGCATTCGTCTGATCAACCCTGATTGCGACGTCACCTGCATCGAAGATTTCGTCACACCTGAGAACGTTACGGAAATCCTGCTGCCCGGCTTCGATGTGGTCATCGACGCAATCGATCAGACACGGGTGAAAGCAGCGATGATCGCCCATTGCCACCGTCAGGGTACGCCCATTGTCGTGGCGGGAGCTGCCGGTGGTCAGACCGACCCGACCCAGGTGTTCATCGGCGATCTGGCGATGACCGTTCAGGATCCGCTGCTGTCCAAAGTGCGCGCCCTGTTACGTCGAGCCCACGGATTTCCACGCGACCCGCGCAAGAAATTCGGCGTCGCCGCGGTCTATTCGACCGAGCCGTTACGCTATCCCGATCGTACGGCAAGCTGTGAATCGACAGATGGACCGGCAGGGCTGAGTTGCGCAGGTTTCGGGTCTTCGGTCTGCGTTACTTCGGTTTTCGGGATGGCCTCCGCCGCACGCGCTATCGAACTGGTGCTGAGTCAATGAAAAAACCAAAGAAGCTACGTTCCCTCAAGTCCGGAATGGCGCCCGGCTCACCGGTCCATATCGGCGAGATCAAGACCGACAAGGCAAGTGTTTCGGTTTTCGACTTCGGACCCAGGGAACTGATCGAAACCGGGCTTCCGGATGCAGCCAGTCTCGCTTCGTACGCCCGCCAAAACGCAACCTTGTGGGGAAACATCTACGGACTTCAGGATCCCGCAGACTTGGCCGCCATTGGTACGGAATTTCACCTGCACCCCTTGGTCCTTGAGGATATCCTCAACAACAACCAGCGTCAGAAGGTCGATACTTACGAAAATTATCTCTATGTCGTCCTGCACCGCTACGAAATAAGCACCGACCCCCTCAACCTCGCTCAGGACCAGATCAGTCTGGTCATCGGGGTCGACTACCTGCTCACCTTCCAGGAGCGTCAGTCAAGAACTTTCGAGCCGGTCAGGCAGCGCCTGCGCGCCGATCGGGCAAATCTGCGCAGCGCGGCAACTGACATGCTTGCCTATTCCCTTTTCGATTCGGTGGTCGACAGCTATTTCCTGGTCATCGAAAGTCTGGACGACTACGCCGAGCGACTCGAGGAGGAAATTCTTGGTAACCCCGGTCCGGCGGTTCTCGAAAACATCCATCAGTTCAAGCGTTGCGTATCCCAGTTGCGCCGTAATCTCTACCCGTTACGTGAGCTTCTCGGCAGCCTGCATCGCGAACATGCCCATTTTTTCGGACTGGAAGTCCAGGTTTATCTGCGCGATGTGTATGACCACACCGTGCACATCATCGAATCTCTCGATGATCTACGCGAACTGGCAACCGGGTTGCTGGATGTCCATCTGACCACCGTCAGCCACCGGGTCAACCTCGAAGTCCGCGCACTGACGGTCGTCGCCACCATTTTCATGCCGGCCAGTCTGATAGCCGGCATTTTCGGAATGAACTTCCGCCAGATGCCCTGGCTGGAACTTCCCAGCGGCTTCTATTTCGCTACCGGCCTGATGATGATCATCGCCACGATCATGCTCGCCCTGTTCTGGCACCGCCGTTAGGGCTTCGGCAGATTATCCAGCCAGGCCTCCAAGCCCTGAGCGTTGAGTTCAAGATCGGTTTCCCAGATATCCAGTGCATGGGCTACCGGCAACGGGCAGCCGTGCTGATTCAATTCTGCCAACAGATATTCAGTGAGTTTTCGCTTGATTTCGCTGTGCCGTTCCGCTCCCGTTCCCCCAACCTCACGGGCGATGCCGACAATGTCATCGAGCCGGCGGCGCAAATCGCTACCCAGCTTGGGAATGTCGCCCACGCGGCCATAGTGGGTCAAATAGATTGAATCAGGCTTGAATGAGAGCAGGCGATCGATCGAGGCATGCATGGCAACCGGATCGAATTGCGTCGGGGTCGTGGTCGGGAAAATGAACTGTCGTCCGTTCACGTCATGTTCCCGATAGGAAAGTCCGAACATGTCGCCGCTGAAGATGCCGCCCGTTCTCCGATCGACGATGCAGTTATGGTGCCGGGCATGCCCCGGTGTGTCGAGACACAACAATTCTCTTCCGGCCAGCGATATCACATGCCCATCCGGAGCCTCGATGATCCGCTCTGGCGGAATCGGCACGATCTCGCCGTATACCCTGCTGACATATTCCGCGCCGTAAACCTGGATCACGCCGGCGACGAGCCTGGCCGGATCAGCCATGTGTCTCGCGCCGCGCGGATGGACAACGAGTCGGGCATTCGGAAAGTACGCCATCATGCGGCCCGCGCCGCCTGCGTGATCGAGATGGATATGGGTCAGGATGACATGGTCGACCGCGGCAGTGGTCAAACCAAGCCTGCCGAGTGCCGCCAGGGCATTAGGCAGCGCGTCGTTGCTGCCGGTGTCGATCAGGGCGACCCTGCCATCCTCGACGATCAGATGGATCGCCGCCAGAACCGGCCGCACATAGCCCGCATCGAAGGCAAAAATTCCGTTGCCGTAATCTCTCCAGTCGAACATTCAGGCTCCTGACTGTTTTGGGGGCGCCGATTATACTTCGGGCAATTCCCTGAATTGATAAGTACCGAAGAACTGCCCGGGATCGAATTATTCAGCCAGCCCGGTTGCCATCGCGAATTAATTCCCGAAGCGCGGCGGGCGTTTTTCGCGCAGGGCGGCGATCGCTTCGCCGAGATCGTCCGAGAGCAGCATCGATGCATTCCAGGTGGCGACGAAGTTGAGCCCGTCGGCAATCGAATGGTCGCGGCTGTAGTTCATCACTTCCTTGATGCCGCGAATCGCCAGCGGCGACTTGGCGGCGATGGCGAGCGCCAGTTCGCGAACCGTTGCGGCCAACGCCTCGGGGGAGGCAAAAACGCGGTTGATCAGGCCGAGCCGTTGCGCTTCATCGGCGATGAAATTGCGCCCGGTGAACGCCAGTTCGCGGGCTGCCCCTTCCGGGATCAGACGCGGCAGGCGCTGCAGGGTGCCGACGTCGGCGACCATGCCGACGTCGATCTCGCGCACCGAGAAGACCGCGTCGGCGGCAGCGTAGCGCATGTCGCAGCAGGTGACGAGGTCGAGAGCGCCGCCGATGCAGGCGCCGTGAATGGCGGCCAGTACGGGCTTGCGGCAGCGTTCGACGCTGGAGAGGCAATCCTGCATGTCGAGGATCAGGCGGCGCAGGGCTTCCCGGCTACGCGCACCGTCGGGGTGGGCGATGCGCTGCTGGATGCCGGCGAGCAGGGCGAGATCGATGCCGGCACAGAAATTCCTGCCGGCCCCGGAGAGCATGACGACGCGTACCTCGGGGGTCGAGTCCGCCCATTCGAATGCGAGGCGGATTTCCTGCCACATGGCATCGGTCATCGCGTTGGATTTATCGGGCCGGTTGAGGCGGATTTCGGCGATGCCCTGTTCGAGGCTGAGCGCCAGGGTTGATAGATTGGGCAGGTTCATGGGGTTGGCTCCGGGCGGGTGTGCCGGACAGCATAGCCGGCACGGCGCAGTTGCGGGTAGAGGCAGCCGCCTAAACGGCGTTTCAGTCGGTGAAGGAGAGCAGGGTGACGTCGGCGGCCTGTTCGCGCAGCGGAATCAGCGCCTGGTAGGCGGCAGACTGGTACCAGCCATCGACCGCGGCAACGTCGGGGAAGCGGATGACGACGGTGTCGTTGGCTGCGTGCGCGCCGCTGAGAATGGTCGACAGTTGGCCGCGAAACAGCAGTTCGGCATCCCATGGCGCCAGCGTGGCTGGCACTTTGGCGCGGTATTGCGCCCATTTGTCGACATCCCTGATCGTGATGTGACCGATGACGCAGGCGCTCATGCGGCGGTCTTGCCTTTTTGCCAAAGCACGTCGCCGCAGCCACCGGCCCGGTTTAGAAGGCGGCCGAGAATGAACAGCAGGTCGGAGAGGCGGTTGATGTAGCGCCGCGCGGCGCCGGACACCGCTTCGGCGGACGACAGGCGGACGATGGCGCGCTCGGCGCGGCGGCAGACCGTGCGGCTCAAGTGGGCGAGGGCGGCCGGGCGGGTGCCGCCGGGCAGGATAAATTCCTTGAGCATCGGCAGGTCGGCATTGAATTCCTCGGCCAGCGCTTCGAGGCGGGCGACCTGTACTTCCTTGACGACTTCCATCCCTGGCAGGCAGAGCTCGCCGCCGAGGTCGAAAAGGTCGTTCTGGACGTCGAGCAGGGCGCTGCGCACGGCGTCCGGCAGATCTTCGCAGAGCAGAACGCCGAGGCTGGAATTCAGCTCGTCGACCTCGCCGATAGCGTCGATGCGCAGGCCATCCTTGGTCGTCCGGCTGCCATCGCCGAGGCCGGTGGTGCCGGCATCACCGGTGCGGGTGACGATTTTCGACAGGCGATTACCCTTGCGTTCATTGTCTGTAGTGCTCACTGTGTTCTTCTCCTGAATGTGGGCGGATTATACTGAGCGCCCCGCGCTACAGACCGCCGTTCCGATGCCAAAGTTCGCCGCCAACCTGAGTTTTCTGTTCACCGAGGTGCCGTTTGAGCAGCGTTTCGGGCGAGCGGCGGCGGCCGGGTTCGCAGGGGTCGAATACCTGTTTCCTTATGAACATCCGGCGTCCAACATCGCGGACTGGCTAAGCGCCAATGATCTTGAACAGGTGCTGTTCAATCTTGCGGCGGGTGACTGGGCGGCCGGCGAGCGTGGCCTGGCCTGTCTGTCGCAACGTGAAGACGAGTTTGCCGCGAGCGTCGAGCTGGCGCTGGACTATGCGGTGGCGCTCGACTGCAAGCGGCTGCACTGCATGGCCGGCTTGCGTCCTGCCGGGATCGGTGAAGAAGAACTGGCGGAAACCTATATTGGCAACCTGCGTTTTGCCGCTGATCGGCTGGCGACCATCGGTGCAACGCTGACGATCGAACCGATCAACAGCCGCATCGACATGCCCGGCTACTGGCTCGACGACATCGGCAAGGGATTTCGTCTGCTTGAGGCGGTCGACCGTGACAATGTGAAACTGCAGTACGACATCTACCACGCGCAGATCATCGCCGGCGACCTGGCGCGCACGCTGGAGGCCAACATCCACCGTATCGGCCATATCCAGATTGCTGACAATCCGGGGCGCCACGAGCCGGGTAGCGGTGAAATCAACTACCCGTTCCTGTTCGATCTGCTTGACCGGCTGGGTTACAACGGTTGGGTCGGATGCGAATACAGGCCACTGACGACGACCGAAACCGGACTCGGCTGGCTACCGCGGCAAGAAAAAATCGCTTTGTAAAAACGGGGTTGCCCCGTTAACCGGCGATTTGATCGGTCCATAAAAATATTGCATAGACCAATTAGAATATTAGTATATTAATATCTTCGAACGCTGATACATTAGTGACTGCTGATGCTTCTTCGGCGGTGATGCAACTAAAAACATCCGCCCGGCTTTCACCAAGCAGACTGCAATCGAGAAGGCGGTAGTTGTAACACACTCACTTAATCAAGTTGCAAATTGGAGGAAACTGAAATGAAAACGACATTCAAGGTTCTGGCTGCTTCCGTGGCCATCATCGCCAGCAGCGCGGTTTTTGCCCAGCAAGGCCCGCAAAACGCTCCGCAAAACAACGCGCCGCAGTACAGCGGCCCGGCTGGCCCCTATGGTTATGGCCCTGGCTACTACAACGACAACCGCTACGACGGTTACGGCAATGGCTATGGTAACGGCCGTGGCTACGGTGATGGTCGCGGTTATGGCCGTGGCTCTGGCTCTGGCTCTGGCTCTGGCCGTGGCAATGCACGTGGCAATTTCGGTTTCAACATGGGCGGCGACATGAGCGGCTATGGCGACAACCGTTGGGATGGCGATGGCCGTGGCTATGGCCGTGGCGATGGTCGCGGTTACGGCGACAATGGCTGGGGCGGTGGCAACCGCGGTTGGGGCTGGTAAGCAAAGGAGAAGCTGAAGATGGAAAATCAAACGACTGAAAACCAAAGCGCCGAAACCATCGAGACCATCGAACCCGTAGCGGCGACTCCGGCTGCCGAGCCGAAATTCGAGCCGAAAAGGAAGAAGAGCCTTCTCAAGCGCACCCCGAAATGGGTCGTCATCAGCGTTCCGCTGCTGGCCATCGCGCTCTTCGCCTACCAAGGTGGTTACCTCAAGAACGTCGGTGGCAAGGCGAGCGAAACCATCGCCAAGCTGACGCCTTCGTTCGGTACTGCGGCTCCGGCCCAGAAGGTCGGGGACAAGCTGGCTGCGGCCCGCGACGCCTTTGCCGCCGGTGACATCAACGCCGCCGTTGTCGGATACCGCGAGCTGATCGCGGCCAATCCGAACGACATCGCAGCGCGTGGCGAGCTCGGCAACGTGCTCTACACCGTCGGTGCCTTCTCCGAAGCTTCGCAGGCTTACTTCGAGGCCGCCAGCCTGGCGATCGAGCAGAACCAGATCGAAGTTGCCGAAGCGCTGTTCCCGGCGATCATCGAAGGCAACCCGATGCTGGCCTCGGATCTGAACGACAAGCTGTTCGATGCCCAGGTGCGTACTCATGAGTCGGAGCGCATGCAAAGTGCGCAGCAGCAACCGATGCAACAGCCGCAGCGTCAGGGTTAAGTTGTGGAAGAAAGGCTCGGCCCTGTATTTGGCCGGGCCTTTTGCATCGATCGCCGGCCGCTGCATCGCCGGCGTTTTTTACGTTGGAGTCGACAATGAATGCCATCGAGGCGCGCCAACTGACAGAATCACATCTCAATCCCGATATCGATGTACTGGTCTCGGCGATCGACCGGCGCATCGAAGAGGCGGCCCGGACCGGCCAGTCGCACATTGCCAATCCGGAGTCCGGCCATCAACGCGACGGCGCCAAATACCAGCTGACGCCGGAAGAGCGCCGCGCCCTGCGCGAGCACTATGAAAGTCGCGGATTCAAGTGGCACAACAACCCGAAAGCCGATCATCCCTGTTGCCGCGGGTTGACCACGTTGTCCTGGTAGGGCGCAGGAAGCATTCAGCTGGCGGCGAATGACGCAACTTGCGTCACCATGGCGCATGGCTAGTTCATGGGGGTAGAATGCCCCGATGACGATGCCCGACCCTACTTTCAATACTGATCGTGCCGCCCTCGTGGCACGCCTCAAGACTGTCCTGCCGGCGCACTGCCTGTTGGTGGATGCCGAAGATCTGCGCCCCTACGAATGCGATGGCCTGACCGCCTATCGTGCCTTGCCGCTGGCGGTCTGCCTGCCGGAATCCGAGGGCCAGGTCGTCGATGTGCTGCGTACCTGTCACCAGCTCGGTGTCCCGGTCGTTGCCCGCGGCGCCGGCACTGGCCTTTCCGGCGGAGCGATGCCGCATGCGCAGGGGGTCGTGCTGTCGATGGCCCGTTTTAACAGGATTTTGCGCGTCGACCGCAACGCTCGCCTGGCCGTCGTCCAACCCGGCGTGCGCAACCTCGCCGTTTCCGAAGCGGCGGCGCCATTGGGTCTTTACTATGCTCCCGATCCTTCGTCGCAGATCGCCTGCACACTGGGCGGCAACGTCGCCGAGAATTCGGGCGGCGTACATTGCCTGAAATACGGGCTGACCGTGCATAACGTGCTGCGCATCCGCGTCGTCAGCATCGAGGGCGAGGTTTTCGAGTTCGGCTCCGAAGCGCCGGATTCTCCGGGCTACGACCTGCTGGCACTGCTCATCGGCTCCGAGGGCATGCTCGGCGTGGTCACCGAAGTCACCGTCAAGCTTGTGCCCAAGCCGGAGCTGGCGCAGGTGGTGATGGCCTCGTTCGACGACGTTGGCAAGGCTGGTGATGCGGTGGCGAAAATCATCGCCGCCGGCATCATCCCGGCCGGACTGGAAATGATGGACAAGCCGGCGACGGCGGCTGTCGAACCGTATGTCAAGGCAGGCTACGACCTCGAAGCCGCGGCCATCCTGCTCTGTGAATCCGACGGCACGCCGGAGGAGGTGGCCGAGGAAATCGCCCGTGTCACCGAGGTCCTGAAGGCGGCCGGGGCCGGCGACATTCGCGTGTCGCAATCGGAACCCGAGCGCCTGCGTTTCTGGGCCGGGCGCAAGGCAGCTTTCCCGGCGGTCGGGCGCATCACGCCGGATTATTACTGCATGGATGGCACCATTCCGCGCAAGCGGGTGGCCGAAATGCTCGGGGCCATCGTGGATATGGAAAAGAAATATGCGCTGCGTTGCGCCAACGTTTTCCATGCCGGCGACGGCAACCTGCACCCGCTGATCATGTACGACGCGGCCAAGCCCGGCGAATGGGAGCGTGCCGAAGCCTTCGGCGCCGAGATCCTCGAGCTCTCGGTGGCGCTCGGCGGCTCGATCACCGGCGAGCATGGCGTCGGTATCGAGAAGATCAACCAGATGTGCGTGCAATACACGACGCCGGAACTGGAAACCTTCCATCGCGTCAAGGCGGCGTTCGATGAGCACGGTCTGCTCAATCCCGGCAAGGCCGTGCCCAGCCTGCACCGTTGCGCCGAGTACGGGCGCATGCATGTCCATCACGGCGAAATCAAATTTCCCGAACTGGAGCGCTTCTGATGACGCTCGATGATCTTGTCGCGGCGCTCCGCAACGCCCACGACAGCGGGACGCAGCTGCGTATTCGCGGTGCCGGCAGCAAGGATTTCTACGGCGGCATGCTGGCCGGCGAGGTACTCGATGTCGCGGCCTACGCCGGCATCGTCGCCTACGAACCGACCGAGTTGTATATCACCGCGAAATGCGGCACGCCGCTCGCCGAAATCGAGGTGGCGCTGGCTGATAAAGGCCAGATGCTGGCTTTCGAGCCGCCGCGCTTTTCCGGTGCCACCGTCGGCGGCTGCGTCGCCGCCGGCCTGTCCGGTCCGCGTCGCCAGCAGGCCGGTGCAGTGCGCGATTTCATGCTCGGCGTGAAACTGGTCGATGGGGCCGGCCAGATGCTGGAATTCGGCGGTCAGGTCATGAAGAATGTCGCCGGCTATGATATTTCACGGCTGCTTGCCGGCAGCCTCGGTACGCTGGGTGTACTGGCAGAGGTGACGCTGAAGGTGCTGCCGCTACCGGTGGCCGAGCAGACGCTGGTTTTCGACATGAATGAAAGCGAGGCGGTCAAACGGCTCAATCAGTGGGGCGGCCAGCCCTTGCCGATTTCCGCATCGTTCTGGCATGACGGAAGGCTCTGGCTACGCCTATCCGGAGCCAAGGCCGCCGTGGCCGAGGCGATCGGCAAGTTGGGCGGGACTGTTGCGGTCGACGCCGAAAAACACTGGAATTCGGTACGCGAGCAAACCCATCAGGCGTTTGCCGATCCCGTACTCTGGCGCCTGGCGCTGCCTTCCGGCGCGCCATCGCCGGGCCTCGACGGTCTGCGCGCCATCGAGTGGGGGGGCGCCCTGCGCTGGTACGCCGGCGAGTCGGGCGAAATTCACGATGCCGTGCGCGGGGCGGCGGCGCGTCTCGGCGGCCATGCCGTTCTTTATCGTGCATCGGAGTCGTTGCGCTGCCGCGAAGGCGTTTTTGTGCCGCTGCCGCCGGCCATGCTGGCCCTGCATCGCCGGCTGAAAAAAGCCTTCGACCCGCGCGGTATCCTCAACCCCGGTCGCCTCTACGCGGAGTTTTGATGGATACCCGACTTGCCGATTTTATCCGCGATACGCCGGCCGGCCGCGAAGCCGAGGCGATCCTCAGGACCTGCGTGCATTGCGGTTTCTGCACCGCGACTTGTCCGACCTACCAGTTGCTCGGCGACGAGCTCGACGGGCCGCGCGGCCGCATCTACCTGATCAAGCAGGTGCTCGAAGGTCAGCCGGTCAGCGAAAAGACCCGCCTCCATCTCGACCGTTGCCTGACCTGCCGCTCGTGCGAAACGACCTGCCCGTCGGGGGTCAAATACAGTCATCTGCTCGACATCGGGCGCCAGGTGGTCGAAGAGAAACTGCCGCGCAAGGGTGGCGATGCGCTGATGCGCTGGGTATTGCGTAGCGCCTTGCCGCGCCCGGGGGTTTTCGGCCCGGCGGTCAAGCTCGGCCAGCTGGTGCGCCCGTTGCTGCCTTCCGCACTCGCCGACAAGCTGCCACCGGAGGCTACCGGCGATGCCCTGCCGTGGCCGACTGCCCGTGGTCACGCCCGGCGCATGCTGGCGCTGGCCGGTTGCGTGCAGCCGGCGCTGGCGCCCAATATCAATGCCGCCACGGCGCGTGTGCTGGACCGGCTGGGTATCGAACTGTTCGAGGAAGGCCGGGCAGGTTGCTGCGGGGCGGTGCGCTTTCATCTGAACGATCAGGAAGCCGCAGGGGACGACATGCGGCGCAACATCGATGCCTGGTGGCCGCACGTTGCGGCCGGCGTCGAGGCGATTGTCGTCACTGCTTCGGGCTGTGCGGTGCAGGTCAAGGATTACGGGCATGTGCTGGCGAACGATGCGGTCTACGCCGAAAAGGCGGCAAAAATTAGCGCCCTCTGTCGCGATCCGTCGGAAGTGCTTGCTGCCGAACAGGCTGGTCTGCAGGTATTGCTGGAAGCCCGGCACGCGGCGCGCGGCAAGCTGGCCTTCCAGTCGCCGTGCACGCTGCAGCACGGCATGAAAATCCGGGGTGGCATCGAAGCCCTGCTGACGGCTGCCGGCTACGATCTGGTGCTGGTTGCCGACGGGCATCTGTGCTGCGGTTCGGCCGGCACTTACTCGCTGCTGCAGCCGGAATTGTCGTTGCGTCTGCGCGACAACAAACTCGCTGCCCTGACGGCAGAATCACCGCAGGCGATCGCCAGTGCCAACATCGGCTGCATGACGCATTTGCAGGCCGGCAGCGTATTGCCGATAAGGCACTGGATCGAGCTGATCGACGAGGCGCTGCGCTGAGTTTTTCGCCGTAAAGTGCGGTGGATAGGGCCGGCGCACTGCCGGCACCATTTCTTTCGTGCTAACCTTGCGCCCGACAAGGAGAGGTCATGCCGCTAACAGTCGATGCGTGCGCCGCACAGCACCAGGGAGATCGCAAGGAACAGCAGGATCGCGTGGCGATCCTTTCGCATCCGCGCCAGCGTGGCGTGGTGCTGGCCGTCGTTGCCGATGGCATGGGCGGACACGCCGGCGGGGCGCTGGCGGCCGAGCAGGTAGTGCACACCGCCAAAACCTGCCTCGAACACTTTTCGCCGAGCGAAGAATCGCCGTTGCGTCTGCTCGAAGGCGCCATGCTCGAGACGCATGCGATGATCAAGGCGTCGCGCTTCATGAACGAAAAGGACCCGCACAGCACGGCGGTCATGTTGCTGTTGCAGGCCAAACAGGTGACCTGGGCGCACTGCGGCGACAGCCGCATGTACCGCTTCAGCGACGGCAAACCGGTTTTCCGCAGTGTCGATCACTCGTATGTCGAGCACCTGATCGCCAACGGGCACATTACGCCTGAAGAGGCATTGACTCACCCCAATCGCAATGTCTTGATCACTTCGCTGGGTGGCAAGGACGAGCCCAAGTTCGATTTCGGCGGTGCCGGCGATCTCGCCGACGGCGACAGTTTCCTGCTTTGTTCAGACGGTCTGTGGGCCTACTTCGACGATGCGGAAATGGGGACGATAATCGCCGAAAATTCCGCGCACAAGGCTTCGGAAATTCTCATCGAACAGGCTCGCCAGCGGGCTGCTGGTGGTGGCGACAATCTTTCGCTGGTGCTGCTCAAGCTGAACGAACCATAAGCCGGCAGTGCAGCGCAGACCGCTAGCGCTTGCCCAGGCCGCCGAGCAGCGCGGCAACGACGCGTTTCGACTTGTGCGGGTCGGGTTTGGCTGGCGCCTGCGGTGAATCCGGCACTTCGCCACGCGGCGAGTTGTCCTCGTAGGGCTTGCTGAAATCGAAACCGTCGGCGGCGACCATCGGGTTACGTCGCGGCGGCCGGCGTTCGCTGCGTTCATGGCGCTCCGGTTTGCTGGCCAACGGCGCCTTGGGCGGTGGAGCCACCGGCGCGGAACGCCGTTTTTTGTTGCCCGGCGGGTATTCGTATTCCGGCTCGGGTGCAAAACCAGCGACCTCGACCTGCTCGATCGGCCGCTTGATCAGTTTTTCGATATCGACCAGATAGCCGACTTCGTGCGCGCTGACCAGTGAAATGGCGTTGCCGGTCTTGCCGGCACGGCCGGTGCGGCCGATGCGGTGCACGTAATCTTCCGGTGTGTGCGGCAGCTCGTAGTTGATGACGTAGGGCAGATCGTCGATGTCGAGACCGCGCGCTGCGACATCGGTGGCGATCAGCGCATGGGTCGTACCGTCCTTGAAGGCATCGAGCGCCTTGATCCGTTCCAGCTGGCTCTTGTCGCCGTGGATTGCATCGGCGTGGATGCCAGCGCGTTGCAGCTCACGGGTCAGCCGCGAGCAGCCCTGCTTGGTGCGCATGAAGACCAGGCACTGGCGGATTTCGCTGGATTTCAGCAGTTTGGTCAGCAGGCCGCGTTTGCCGTATTCGGAAACCGGATGGACGCGGTGGGTGATGTTCTCGGAAACCTGATTGCGGCGGGCGACTTCGATCAGCACCGGCGACTTCAGCATGCGGTCGGCGAGGCGCTTGATTTCCTCGGAGAAGGTGGCCGAGAACAACAGGCTCTGGCGCTGTTCCGGCAGCATGTTGAGGATGCGCGTGACATCGGGTACGAAGCCCATGTCGAGCATGCGGTCGGCTTCGTCGAGAACCAGCGCCTGCACCGAGTTGAAGCTGACGCTCTTGTTCTCGACATGATCGAGCAGGCGGCCGGGCGTGGCGACGAGGATTTCGACGCCTTTCTTGAGTTCGGCGATCTGTGGCTTGATGTCAACGCCGCCGAAGGCGCACATGGCACGGATCGGCGTGTGCTTGCTGTACGACTTGACCGACTCGAAGACCTGCATGGCCAGTTCGCGGGTCGGTGCGAGGATCAGCGCGCGTACCGGATGCCGGGCCGGCGACGGGCTGCTGCTGGCGAATGGCAGAATGCGCTGCAGGATCGGCAGCGTGAAGGCGGCGGTCTTGCCGGTGCCGGTCTGAGCACCGCCCATGATGTCCTTGCCGCTGATGACGAGCGGTATGGCCTGGGCCTGGATCGGCGTCGGCTTGGTGTAGCCCTCGTCGAGTACGGCACGTAACAGCTCGGGTGCCAGGCCGAGGTCGGCGAAGGTGATTTCCGGGCCGGTTTCGGCAGCGCTTGTGGCTACCGGAGTGCTGGCCGTGTCGCCAGCTAACGTATTGATTTCAGACATGGGGCGGATTATACGCTTACCGTCGGCGTCCTTGCTTTTCGCCTGCTGACAGGGAGTTATAATCCCGCAACTTTTTCATATTTCGGGGATAACATGCATTTTTCGATTCGTCCGTTCGCTATCACCCTTGCTCTGGCGCTGGCTTTTCCGGCTCTCGCTGCCGATCCTGCCGCCAAACCGGCAAGCAAGGCTGCTGCCAAGCCAGCCGCGAAATCCGCCAAAAAACCTGCGGCAAAGGCGGCCGCCGGACCCGAGGCTGCCACGGCTGCATCCGGTGATTTCGATCTGGCGCACAACCTTGGGCCCGAGAGCGAGCAACGCTTGCAGGCCTTCGTCGACCGCTTCAACAAGGAGCACGGCGGCAACCTCAAGCTGACCCGGCTCGAGAAGGGCGAGAAGCCGGCCGGCCTCAACCTGATCAGTTCCTACGACATGAGCGGCTTGCTCACCAATGCGCGCAATTTCATGCCGCTGCACGAAATGATGGCCAAGGCCAAGGAGCCCTTCAAACCCGGCGAATTGTCGGCTGACCTCAAGGCCGGCGTGGTCGATGCCAAGGGCCGTGTGGTGGCGTTGCCGCTCCTGTATTCGACGCCGGTTCTGTTTTATAACAAGAACGCCATGCGCAAGGCAAAGCTCGATCCGGAGCAGCCGCCCAAGACCTGGTTCGAGATGCAGGGAATGCTCGATGCGTTGCAAGAAGTGGGCGGCTATGCCTGTCCGTACACCACCTCCTGGCCGGTCTGGGTGCATGTGGATAATGTCAGCGCCCTGTCCGGTCTGCCGGCGGTGTCCGACAAAGGGGCGCTAGACTTCAACGGGTTGCCGCAGGTCAAGCACCTCGCGATGATGACTACCTGGGTCAAGGCCAATTACTTCAAGCTGTTCGGGCGTCGCGACGAGGCCAGCAAGCGCTTCAAGGAAGGCGAGTGCGCGATGATCACCACCAATTCGCGCGAGCACATCGAGCTCGCCGGCGCCAAGGGGGTCGATCTCGGCGTGGCGCCGCTGCCGTTTCACGATGATGTTTATGGCGGCCGCCGGCACACGCTGGCTGACGGACCCACGCTGTGGGTCGGCGCTGGGCGTTCGCCAGCCGAGTACAAGCAGGCGGCCAAGTTCGTCTCCTTCCTGCTCTCGCCAGCTATCCAGGTTGAACTGGTGCGTGCCTATGGTGGCCTGCCCCTGACAGCCGCCGCCCGTTCCGCGTCATGTAGCAAGGTCCTCCAGGGCGACGACTGCCGCCAGGAGGTCATCGATGTCGCTGCCGCTTCGCTCAAGGGGCAGGGTGCCTCATCCCGGCGCCACGTTGCCGATATCGATGCGGTGCGCATCATCGCCAACGAAGAGCTGGAGCAGGTCTGGGCGAACAAGGAGCCGGCCAAGGCTGGTCTCGATCAGGCTGTCAGCCGCGGAAATGCCTACCTGAGCGCCAATCCGGCGATGAAGAAGGTCCAGCCCTTCTGATGCGGCGTTTCATGCTGCCGCGCTGGATTGCCCATCGCGGCGGCGGTTCGCTGGCCCCGGAAAATACGCTGGCCGGCATCCGGCTGGCAGCCAGCCTGGGTTACCAGGCGGTCGAATTCGACGTCATGCTCTCGGCGGACGGAACGCCAGTGCTGATTCACGACGAAACTCTGGAACGGACGACTAACGGCAGCGGAAATGTATGCGCCACACCGGACGCGCGTTTGTTCTCGCTCGATGCTGGAAATGGCGAGCGGATTCCGCGGTTTGCCGATGCCGCAGCACTGTGCATCGAGCTCGGCCTTTTGGCCAACGTGGAGATCAAACCGGCAAATGGTCACGAAATTGCGACTGCCGAGGTTGTGTCGCGCCTGACTGCCGATCTGTGGCGCGGGGCGGCGGTGCAACCTTTGCTGTCGTCATTTTCGCTCGCGGCCCTGGAAGTGGCGCGCGACCTGGCGCCCGGGGTCAGGCGCGGCGTTCTGTTCGAGGCGCCGCCCGCCGACTGGCTTGACCAACTGCGTCGTTTGCAGGCGGTGACATTGCATTGCGACGCCGACCTGATCAGCGACGAAGTCATCGCCGAAGCGACGGCAAACAATGTTCCGGTACTGTGTTACACGGTCAACGCGCCGGAACAGGCAAAAACGCTGTTCGCGCGTGGCGTCAGCAGCCTGTTTACCGATCGTCTCGATCTTTTTGCCGATTAGCTGCGTTGTACGCTGCATGGGCGGCCCGGTTTTCTCTTAAAATTGGCAGCTTCGCACTTAACGCTTTTGAGGCCGCCAGCTTATGACAAGCGCCGAAATCCGCCAGCAGTTCCTCGACTTCTTCGCCTCCAAGGGGCACCAGATCGTCGCTTCCAGTTCGCTGGTGCCGCACGAAGACCCGACGCTGTTGTTCACCAATGCCGGGATGAACCAGTTCAAGGACGTCTTCCTCGGTTTCGACAAGCGCCCCTACTCGCGGGCAACGACTTCGCAGAAATGCGTGCGTGCCGGCGGCAAGCATAACGATCTTGAAAACGTCGGCTACACCGCCCGCCATCACACCTTCTTCGAAATGCTCGGCAACTTCAGCTTCGGCGATTACTTCAAGCGCGATGCCATCAAGTACGCCTGGGAACTGCTGACCGAAGTCTACAAACTACCCAAGGACAAGCTGACGGTCACCGTCTATGCTGAGGACGACGAAGCCTACGATATCTGGACCAGGGAAATCGGCGTGCCGGTCGAGCGCGTCATCCGCATCGGCGACAACAAGGGCGCCCGCTACGCTTCCGACAATTTCTGGATGATGGGCGATACCGGCCCCTGCGGCCCGTGCACCGAGATTTTCTACGACCACGGCGAGCAGCACTGGGGCGGCCCGCCGGGATCGCCGGAAGAAGACGGCGACCGCTTCATCGAAATCTGGAACAACGTCTTCATGCAGTTCAATCGCGACGAAAACGGTGTCATGCACCCGCTGCCCAAGCCCTCCGTCGATACCGGCATGGGGCTTGAGCGCATCGCCGCCGTGCTGCAGGGCGTCCATGCCAACTACGAGATCGATCTGTTCCAGAGTCTGATCAAGGCCGCGGCACGCGAAACCAGCGATGCCGACATGAATAGCCCGTCGCTCAAGGTGCTGGCCGACCACATCCGCGCCTGTTCCTTCCTGATCGCCGACGGCGTCATCCCCGGCAACGAAGGCCGTGGCTACGTGCTGCGCCGCATCATCCGCCGCGCCATCCGCCACGGCTACAAGCTCGGTGCCCGTTCTGCTTTTTTCTACAGGATGGTGCCCGACCTCGTTGCCGAAATGGGTGCCGCCTATCCGGAACTGGCGCAGAACCAGGCACGCGTGATGGCGACGCTGAAGCAGGAAGAAGATCGTTTCTTCGAGACCATCGAGCATGGCATGGCCATCGTCGAAGCCGAACTGGCGGTGCTGAAATCCGCCGGCAATCGGGTATTCAATGGCGACACGGCGTTCAAACTGCACGACACCTATGGCTTTCCGCTCGACCTGACCCAGGATATCTGTCGTGAGCACGACATCACCGTCGATGCCGCAGCCTTCGACGCGGCGATGGCGCACCAGAAGGAACAGGCGCGTGCCGCCGGCAAGTTCAAAATGGCGGCCAACCTCGAATACGAAGGCCCGGCAACCAGCTTCCACGGTTACGATGCGCTTGAATACAAAGGCAACGTGCTGGCGCTGTACAAGGACAATGTTGCGGTCAACCAGCTAAACGAGGGCGAAATGGGGGTCGTCGTCCTCGACGACACACCGTTCTACGCCGAATCCGGCGGCCAGGTCGGCGACCGTGGCGTCTTACAGTCGGTGCATGGCATCTTCGCGGTCGAGGATACGCAGAAGATCCAGGCTACCGTCTTCGGGCACCACGGCGTGGTCAAGACCGGCACGCTCAGTGTCGGCAACAACGTTACCGCCAAAGTCGATGTGCTGGCCCGCATGCGTACCATGCGCAACCACTCGGCCACCCACCTGTTGCACAAGGCGCTGCGCGAAGTGCTCGGTGATCATGTCCAGCAAAAGGGCTCGCAGGTCGATCCGGACAAGACGCGTTTCGACTTCGTGCATAACCAGCCGCTGACCAATGCGGAAATCCGCCGTGTCGAGAACATCGTCAATGGCGAGATCCTGGCCAACACGGCCAACGAATGCCGCGTGCTGCCGATCGCCGAAGCCCAGAAGCTGGGCGCCATGATGCTGTTCGGCGAAAAATATGGCGATACCGTGCGCGTACTCGATATCGGCACCTCGCGCGAACTGTGCGGCGGCACCCACGTGGCACGCACCGGCGACATCGGGTTGTTCAGCATCAGCGCCGAAGGCGGCGTGGCGGCCGGTGTGCGCCGCGTCGAGGCGGTTACCGGCGACAATGCGCTGGTTTACATGCAGGGCATGGAAACGGCGCTCGGCGGTGTGGCGGGTACGCTCAAAGTCCTACCCAAGGATGTGCCGGCGCGCGTCGTCGCCGTGCTCGATCAGGTGCGCCGGCTCGAACGCGAACTGGGGGCGCTGAAGGGCAGGCTGGCGTCGGCGCAGGGCGATGACATGGCCAGTCAGGCCATCGACATCAAGGGGGTAAAAGTGCTGGCGGCTACTCTGGAGGGCGCCGATATCAATACCCTGCGCGAAACCATGGACAAACTCAAGGACAAGCTGCGGTCGGCAGTCGTCGTGCTGGCTTCGGTCGTCGCCGGCAAGGTGACATTGATCGCCGGGGTCACCGCCGATCTGACCAGCAAGGTCAAGGCCGGCGATCTGGTCAACATGGTCGCCGGGCAGGTCGGCGGCAAGGGCGGCGGTCGCCCGGACATGGCACAGGCGGGCGGAACGCAACCGGAAAACTTGCCGGCTGCGCTGTCTTCGGTTACGGACTGGGTGGGCGGCCGCTTGTAAGCAGCTTGCGGTCGGCAAGTCCGGCAGCCGCCGGCGCGAATCAGTTCGGCAGTTTTTCCGACCGCGCCGGCCGTTCCTCTTCGCGAATGACTTCGCCCTCAATGATGTAGCCGCTGGTTGGTCGCTGGCTGGCGTGTTGTTGCATCTGTTCCTGCATCTGCTTGCGCACATCGCGAGTTTTCCACCACAACCAGCCACCAACGATGGCGCCACCGACGGCGATGATCGAAAAAGCAACGAGCGAAAACATCAGGGCCAGCACGAGCAGCGCGGCGCCGACCGCAAAGGTCAGCACCTTGCCGAGCAAGGTTTGCGGCGGTCTGCCGTAAGCGGCCTGAAACTGCCTGAGTCGTTCTTCGCTGGTAATCATCGAACTCCTACCTGCGGTTGCCCGCGAATGATCCAAAAATTGGTTCTGCAGAAAGATAGTACCGTCTCCGGGGCTGCGGGTCTGTGCCGTAACTGTCGGTTTTTTGTAACGATGCCCCAAAAGCAGCTACTCAGAACGGCAATTCGATTCCCGGCCACGCCGCAGTCAGTGCCTGCCGGAAGCCGGCTTGGATGCGTTCGAGCGCAGCGGCGTTGTCGGCTTCGAAGCGTAGCACGACGACCGGCGTCGTGTTCGATGGGCGAGCCAGACCGAAACCATCCGGGTACTCGACGCGCACCCCGTCGATAGTGATGATTTCTGTCGCCCCCGGGAAGTCTCCCGCGTTTTTCAGCTTTTCGATCAGCGCGAAAGGCTCGCCTTCAACCATCTTGATATTGAGTTCCGGGGTCGACGGGGCGTTGGGCAGATTTTTCAGCAATGCGTTGCCGTCGACCGCGCGCGAAAGAATTTCCAGCAGGCGGGCACCGGTGTACAGGCCGTCGTCGAAGCCGTACCAGCGCTCCTTGAAGAAGGTGTGGCCGGACATCTCGCCGGCCAGCGGGGCGCCGGTTTCCTTGAGTTTGGACTTGACCAGCGCATGGCCGGTGTTCCACATCAGCGGTACGCCGCCGTGCTGCCTGATCCACGGGGCGAGGAGGCGGGTGCACTTGACGTCGTAAATGATCTGGCCGCCGGGCACGCGCGACAGCACGTCGGCGGCGAAGAGCATCAGCTGGCGGTCCGGGTAGATGATTTCGCCATCCTTGGTCACCACGCCTAGGCGGTCGCCGTCACCGTCGAAGGCGATGCCGATCTCGGCGTCGGTTTCCTTGAGGGCCTTGATGACGTCGGCCAGGTTTTCCGGCTTGGACGGATCGGGATGGTGATTCGGGAAATTGCCGTCAACTTCGCAGAACAGCGGGATGATCTCGCAGCCGAGGCGCTTGAACAGTTCCGGCGCGACCGCGCCGGCGACACCGTTGCCGCAGTCCATGACGATCTTCAGCGGGCGGGCCAGTTTAACGTCGCCGACGATTTTCTCAATGTAGGCGCCGATGACATCGGCGCTGCGGCGCTCGCCCTTCCCATGCTTAAAATTGTCCGCTTCGATGCGGCGCTTGAGGTCCTGGATGGCGTCGAGCGCCAGCGTGGTGCCGCCGATGACCATCTTCAGGCCGTTGTAGTCGGGCGGGTTGTGGCTGCCGGTGACCGAGACGCAGGAGTTGCAGCCGAGTTCGTAGGCGGCGAAATAGGTGACCGGGGTCGGCACGCAACCGACGTCGATGGCGTCCACGCCGGCGGCGCAGATGCCGTCCATCAGGGCGCCGGCCAGTTCGGGGCCGGACAGGCGGCCGTCGCGGCCGACGGCGATGGCTTGCTGGCCCTGTTCGACGGCCAGCGAACCGAGGGCGTGGCCAATCTGGCGCACGACGTCCGCGGTCAGGGATTTATCGACGATGCCACGAATGTCGTAGGCCTTGAAAATTTCAGCGGGGAGTTGGGTCATGGTGGGTTTCATTTACGACGTTTCGTGAAGGAAGAAGTGTAAGAGCCTTTGCGGCAGCCAGTCCAGATTGCCGGGAAATGCGCCGCTGACGAAACCGACATGGCCGCCGCCGGCCGGCTGTTCGAGGCGGACCAGCGGGCTGGCATCGGCCGCGGTCGGCAGGTAGGTGGCGGGCAAAAACGGGTCATTTTTCGGGTTGACCGCAAGGGTCGGAATGGCAATCGATTTCAGCCAGGGTTTGGCCGAAGCGCGGTGCCAGTAGTCGTCGGCCCCGGCGAAGCCGTGGATCGGTGCGGTCACCACATCGTCGAACTGGTAGAGATTGGTCGCCTGCAGCATGCGCGCCTCGTCGAAGAGGCCGGGGTGCAAGCGCAGGCGGGCGGCCGACACGGCTTTCATGGTGTTCAGGAAGTGCCGGGTGTAGACGCGGTTGAAGCCGTGCGCCAGATGATGGCCGCAGGCGGCGAGGTCGAGCGGCGCGCACAAGGCGGCGACACCGGTGACCACTGTGTTGGCGGAAGAGCCTTGTTCGCCGGCCCATTTGAGCAGCGCGTTGCCGCCGAGCGAAACCCCCGCTGCGTGCAGCCGGGCACCGGTGTTGGCGGCCTGCAGACGGCGCAGGATCCAGTCGATTTCTTCAGAGTCGCCCGAATGGTAGGCGCGCGGCCGCCGGTTCATTTCGCCCGAGCAGCCGCGGAAGTGCGGCAGGGCGAGGCGCCAGCTGGCCTTCTTGCAGGCGTGCGCGGTAGATAGCGCGTAGTGGCTGCGGGCGCTGCCTTCGAGGCCATGGAAAAGGACGAGCAGTGGGGCGTGGCGCGGGCCGTCGAGATGGTCGACGTCGATGAAATCACCGTCCGGCGTATCCCAGCGTTCGCGCCGCAGCTTGAGCGGGGTGGGCTTGATCAGCAGCGGCCAGATCGTCTGGGCGTGGCCGCCGGGCAGCCAGGCCGGCGCCCGGTACGGCTTTGGTGGCATTTCAGTGCAGCGTGTGCGGAACGGCGTCGGCCATTGCCTGATGGCTGTCATCCGCTGCTGACGCATGACGGCTGACCAGACGCCAGCCGTGGGCGCCGCGTGCATAGACGTGGGTCACGTGCAAGGGGCCGTGCGGGCCGGGATCGTCGCCGACGAAGAGGATCTCGGTCAGGTGATGGATGGCCAGCACCGAGCACTGCCAGTGGGTCAGCGGCTCAGCCTGGACGCGCAGCGCGGCGTTGGCGAAGATGCCGCGCCAGCTTTCGCGGATCGGCACGATGCCGCTCAGGCGGACCCCGGTCGGGTGCACGCACAGGGTTTCCTCATCCTCGGCCCACAGTTGCATCAGCAGATCGGCGTCGCCCTTGAGGATGGCTTCGTAGAACGCCTGTTCGACGTCTTCGGGGGTGGCGAAATTGGCGGGGTTGCTCATGATTTGCTCCGTTTCAGGCAGGCCGCGAAGACCTGTTCCGGCGAGAGTTTGTTGAGGCAGTCGAGGTGGCCGAGCGGGCATTCACGCTTGAAGCAGGGGCTGCAGTCGAGATTCAGGCTGACGATGTCGGCTTGGTCCGAGAGCGGCGGCGTGAAGCCGGGCGAAGAGGATCCGTAAAGTGCGACGATCGGCCGCCCCAGCGCGGCGGCGACATGCATCAGGCCGGAATCATTGCAGACCACCAGGTCTGCCAGCGCCAGCAGGTCGACGGCCTGGGCGAGCGAAGTGGCGCCGCACAGGTTGCGGCAGAGGCCGGGGGCGAGGTGCACGATTTCCTCGGCGACGGCGTGATCCTTGGGCGAGCCGAAGAGCCAGATGACGTAGCCTTCGGTGGCGAGCTTCTTGGCCAGCGCCGCGAAATGGTTGGACGGCCAGCGCTTGGCTGGGCCGTATTCGGCGCCGGGGCAGAAAGCGGCGATACGTTCAGGCTTGGCGAGCGCGAGTTCGGCCAGCGTCTGTTGCTGATCGGTTGCGGTCGACCGGATTTTCGGGTGAAAAATGGGTTTGGGCAGCGGGGCGCCGGGGGCTTCCGCCAACTGTGCGAAACGCTCGACCATTAGCGGCAATTCCTGTTTGTCGAGGTCGTGGCGCACGTTGATCAGGCCGTAGCGCGCTTCGCCGGTGAAGCCGATACGTTGTGGTATGCCAGCCATGAACGGCACGATGGCCGATTTCAGCGAATTGGGCAGGACGTAGACGGCGTCGTAGCCGCGCCCTGCCAGTTGCCGGGCCAGGCGCCAGCGCGATTTGATGGAAAGCTGGCCATGCCCGAATGGGCTTTCGACGACTTCGGCGATTTCGCCCATGCGCTGCAGCACCGGCGCCACCCAGCGCGGGGCCAGGGCGTCGAGTTGCAGGTCGGGGTGTCTGGCGTGCAGCCGCGCGAACAGCGGTTGCGCCATGATGGTATCGCCTATCCACGAGGGGGCGACAATCAGTGCCTTCATCGTGCGCGAGTGGCGGGTTGGGCGCCCGCCACGGGTTCAGTGATGGCCCTTGGGCGCGTCGCCCTTGAAGACGTAGTGGTTGCTGCAGTAAGGGCAGACCACCTCGCCCGTCTTGAGGACGTCGAGAAAGACGCGCGGGTGCTGGCTCCACAACGGCGCATTGGGCTGCGGGCAGTGCAGTGGCAGGTCATGGGCTGTGACTTCGATGGTTTTGCTGTCGGACATCATTTTTTCCCGGGACTTAGATGTAGGCCAGCCAGTCGTCGTGCTGGGTGGAGCGGCCATTGACCACGTCGAAGTACTTGGCCTGGATCTGGGCGGTGATCGGGCCGCGCCGGCCGATGCCGATCTGGCGACCGTCGAGTTCGCGAATCGGCGTCACCTCGGCGGCGGTGCCGGTGAAGAAGGCTTCGTCGCAGCAATAAACCTCATCGCGGGTGATGCGCTTTTCCTGCACCGAAAGGCCGAGTTCGGCAGCGATCTGCAGCACCGTGGCGCGCGTGATGCCTTCCAGACACGAGGTCAGGTCAGGCGTGAACAGCTTGCCCTGCTTGACGATGAACAGGTTCTCGCCGGCGCCTTCGGCAACGTAGCCTTCCGGATCGAGCAGCATGGCTTCGTCGTAGCCTTCGTTGGTCACTTCGTTGTTGGCGAGGATCGAGTTGATGTAATGGCCGGACGCCTTGGCGCGCACCATCGAGATATTCACGTGGTGGCGAGTGTAGCTCGACACCTTGACGCGGATGCCGCGCTCGATGCCTTCCTCGCCAAGGTAGGCGCCCCAGGGCCAGGCGGCGATGGCGACATGCACCTTGGCGCCCTTCGGCGAAACGCCCATCTTTTCCGAGCCGTAGAAGGCAATCGGCCGCAGGTAGCCGGCTTCGAGGTCGTTGGCGCGCAATACTTCCTTGTGCGCCTCGTTGATGGTCGCCTTGTCGTAGGGCATCGCCATCTGGAAGATGTGCGCGGAGTTGAAGAGTCGGTTGGTGTGATCCTCGAGGCGGAAAATGGCGGTGCCGCGGTCGGTCTTGTAGGCGCGGACGCCCTCGAAGACACTCATGCCGTAGTGCAGCGAATGGGTGAGGACGTGGGTGGTCGCCTCGCGCCAGGGCACGAGCTTGCCATCCTGCCAAATAAATCCGTCGCGGTCCGACATGGACATGATCGATTCTCCATATTGCGCGTCTGAAAGCTCATAATTCTAGCCGAAATCAACGGGTAAAATAGCGCCTTTGCCCGTTTGAGCCGTTCATGGTCTGGAAACCGAATGTTACCGTCGCCGCCGTCGTTCAGCGTGACGGCAAATTCCTGCTGGTCGAGGAGGAAACCGATGCCGGCCTCGCCTTCAACCAGCCGGCCGGGCACCTCGAGCCGGGTGAGTCGCTGGTCGCTGCCGTCGCGCGCGAGGCGCTGGAAGAAACCGCCTATCACTTCAAACCGACGCATCTGGTCGGTATCTACAACTGGCGGCATCCGTCGAAAGACCTGACTTATCTGCGCTTTGCCTTCGGCGGCGAACTGCGCGGCTGGGAAGCTGATCGCCAGCTGGACGACGGCATCGTCGCCGCCCGCTGGCTGACGTTGGATGAAGTGCAGGCGACGCAGGTGCGCCATCGCAGCCCGCTGGTCCGGCGCTGCATCGACGACCTGCTGGCTGGTAAAGCCTACCCGCTCGACCTGCTGGTGCATTACGATTGATGTTGCGGCCTTGCCTCGTCGCTCTCGCCCTGCTGTGTTCGGGGCTGGCTGTGGCCGACGAGACGGTGCGCATCTGCAACGGCTACGGCTGCCTCGTCGAGGCCGAGGTGCAGTTCAGCGACGCGCGCCTGGATGAAATCGGCCGCCAACTGGCTGTTGCGGTCGACGCCGAAAATGAGCGCAAAATACTGGCTGTCGTCATCGGTCGCTTCTATGGCTGGGCCGGCGAGCAGTCGGACATCCGCAACGATCGCGGTGGCAATTATGCCGATGCCGGCGTGCCGGGCCGGATGGATTGTCTCGACCACTCGACCTCGACGACGCGCCTGCTGCGCCTGCTCGAAGCGCGTGGCGACCTGCGCTGGCATCGCGTACTAGAAACCGACGTGCGTTATTTCGCCTTTGTTTTTCCGGCCCACTGGTCGGCGGTGATCGAAGAAAAGGCGGACGGTGAAGCGGCGCGCTTTGTCGTCGATAGCTGGTTCGTCGATAATGGACAACCGGCGGTGATCCTGCCGCTGGATGAATGGAAGAAGGGGGCTGGACCCGATGTCTGAAAAAACCGTGGTCGTCGGCTTGTCCGGCGGTGTCGATTCCTCAGTTGCGGCCCTGTTGCTGAAGCAGCAGGGCTGGAAGGTGATCGGCCTGTTCATGAAGAACTGGGAAGACGACGACACCGAGGAGTACTGCTCGTCGCGCCAGGATCTGATCGACGTCATGAGTGTCGCCGACCGCATCGGCATCGACGTCGAGGTGGTCAATTTCGCCGCCGAATACCGAGAGCGGGTGTTTGCCGAGTTTCTGCGCGAATACGAGGCCGGACGGACGCCGAATCCGGACATCCTGTGCAACTCCGAAATCAAGTTCAAGGCTTTCCTTGAGCATGCGTTGCAACTCGGTGCCGAGAAGATCGCCACCGGCCATTACGCTGGTGTCCGCGAATTCGATGGCAAATTTCAGTTGCTGAAGGCCGAGGATGGCACAAAGGATCAGAGCTATTTTCTCTATCGCCTGAATCAGGCGCAATTGTCAAAATCCTTGTTTCCGCTAGCCGACCTCTACAAGCGCGAGGTGCGCAAGATCGCCGAGGCGGAAAACCTGCACGTCGCCGCGAAGAAGGATTCGACCGGCATCTGCTTCATCGGCGAACGACCGTTCAAGGATTTTCTGGCCCGCTACCTGCCGCCCAAGAAGGGCGAGATTCGTCGCCTCGATGACGGGAAGCTGATGGGCGAACACGACGGGCTGATGTTCCATACCGTCGGCCAGCGCAAGGGCTTGCACATCGGTGGCATCAAGGAAAAGGGCCAGCCCGGCGGTGGTGATCACGAGGCCTGGTTCGTCGCCGGCAAGGACATGGAAAAGAATGTGCTCTATGTTGTCCAGGGGCACGATCATCCGGCGCTGCTCAAGGAGGTGCTGATCGCCGAACAGTTGTCCTGGGTTTCAGGTGAGGTGCCGCATACGCAATGGGTGTACACTGCCAAGCCGCGCTACCGGATGCCCGACCAGGCCTGCGAGGTCGAGCGTGTCGATGCGGAAAGCTGCGAAATCAGGTTTGGCGAACCGCAATGGGCGCTGGCGCCAGGGCAGTCGGTGGTGCTCTACGAGAGCCGCGTTTGCCTTGGCGGCGGGGTGATCCGATGATTGCCGTAAACCTGCTCGTCAGCCTGCAAACCGTTTAATAGGATTCAATGTGTCCGATCGTCTCGCTGTTTTATCGCAATACCTGCTTCCCAAACAGGCGCTTACCGTGTTGGCCGGCAAGCTGGCCGGCGTTCAGGCTGGGGCATTGACGAGCGCTGTCATCCGCTGGTTCGTCGGGCGTTACGGCGTCAATATGGCCGAAGCCGCCAATCCGGATATCGCCAGCTTCGCCAGCTTCAACGAGTTCTTTACGCGTCCGCTTCAGGAAGGTGCACGACCGCTGGCGGCGACCGACTTCATCTGCCCAGTCGACGGCGCGATCAGCCAGTTCGGCGCCATCGAGCGCGACCAGATCTTCCAGGCCAAGGGTCACAGTTATTCGACGACCGCGCTGGTCGGTGGCGACCGCGAACTGGCGGCCCGCTTCGAGAACGGCAGTTTCGCCACCCTCTACCTCAGCCCGCGCGACTACCATCGCATCCACATGCCCTGTGACGGTCGCCTGATCCGCATGATCCACGTGCCCGGCGCGCTGTTTTCGGTCAACCCGGTCACGGCGCGTGGCGTATCCGGCCTTTTCGCGCGCAACGAACGGGTGGTCTGCGTCTTCGATTCGCCGCATGGCCCATTCGTGCTGGTGCTGGTCGGCGCTACCATCGTCGGCAGCATGGCGACGGTCTGGCATGGCGTGGTCAATCCACCACGCCCCGGTCATCTGCGGGAATGGAATTACAGCGATCAGCAGATCGAGTTCAAGAAGGGTGACGAAATGGGCAGATTCCTGCTTGGATCGACGGTGGTCATGCTATTTCCCCGGGATGTGCTGCAGTTCAACCCGGGCTGGGCGCCGGCGCAGGCGATCCGCCTCGGCGAGGCGATGGGGTCGAAGAAGGCACAATAAAAAGGGCGCCAGCGGCGCCCTGTGGATTGGCCTGCAGCGACCGGATCAGTCGTGCGGCTCGGTATCGACGAAAGAAGTGCGCTGCGTCAGCTTGGTGTAAAGCCGGGCCAGATTCGGGTGCGCCGTCTGCCAGTTGATATCGGCAAAGCGGAAATTCAGGTAACCCAGCGCGGCACCAACGGCAATGTCGGCCAGCGAAAAATGGGTACCCATACAGTAGGCATTTTCGCCCAGTTCCTCGGCCATGAATTCCAGGCTGCGCGCGATCTTGCCGCGCTGGCGGTCGATCCAGTCGGCGCTTTGCTGGGCGGGGGGGCGCTTGCCCTCGAGGAAGGCGGCGGCGGCCGCATCGCAGATGCCGTCGGCGACGGCTTCCCAACGCTTGACCTCGGCGCGGTCGCGGTTAAGGGCGGGAAAGAGCTTGTTGTTGGGGGTGACATTGTCGATGTACTCGACGATGACGCGCGAGTCGAACAATGGCGTTTCGTCGTCGAGCACCAGCACCGGAATTTTCCCGAGCGGGTTGACGTTGGGTACCTTGGTGTCGGCCAGCCAAGGCGAGTCGAGGACGAAATCGTATTCGATTTTCTTTTCGGCCAGCACAATGCGCGCTTTACGCACATAGGGGCTGGTATAGGAGCCGATCAGCTTCATCACAAACTCTCTGAATTGGGAAATCTCATTATAGCGTGGGCTTGGCCGGGCGGGTAAAATTGCCGGCTTACTGAATAGGATGATTTCATGACATTCGATCCCTTGACCGCACTTTCTCCGCTCGACGGCCGCTACGCCGGCAAGGTCGACGCCCTGCGCGAGCATTTTTCCGAATTCGGCCTGATCCGCGCCCGCCTCAAGGTCGAGATCGAATGGCTCAAGGCGCTCGCCGCCGACCCGCATTTTGCGGAAATTCCCGCTTTTTCGCCGTCGACCGTGGCAGAACTCGATGCGCTGGTCACCAACTTCAGTGTCGAGCAGGCCGCCGAGGTCAAGGCCGAGGAAGCCGTCACCAACCATGACGTCAAGGCGCTCGAATACTGGATCAAGAAGAACACCAAGGGCAACGCCGAAGTGACCAAGGTCAGCGAGTTCATCCACTTCGCCTGCACCTCGGAAGACATCAACAACCTGTCGCACGGACTGATGTGTCAGGGTGCCCGCGAGCAGGCCATGCTGCCGATGCTCGACAAACTGCTCGCCCGCCTGCGCGAACTGGCGCATGCCAATGCCGAGGTGCCGATGATGAGCCGCACGCACGGCCAGCCGGCAACGCCGACGACGCTCGGCAAGGAAATGGCCAACGTCGCCTACCGCCTGCAGCGCGCCCGCGAACGCATCGCCGCCGTCGAACTGCTCGGCAAGATCAATGGCGCGGTCGGCAACTACAACGCCCACCTCGCTGCCTACCCCGGTTACGACTGGGAGGGGTTTGCGAAGAAGTTCGTAGAGTCACTCGGCCTGACCTTCAACCCGTACACCATCCAGATCGAGCCGCACGACGCGCTGGCCGAATTGTTCGATGCCTTCGCCCGCGCCAACAGCATCCTGATCGACTTTGACCGCGACGTCTGGGGCTATATCTCGCTCGGATTCTTCAAGCAGAAGGTCAAGGCTGGCGAAATCGGCTCGTCGACCATGCCGCACAAGGTCAATCCGATCGATTTCGAGAATTCGGAAGGCAATCTTGGCCTGGCCAATGCCGTCCTCAAGCATCTGGCCGAAAAGCTGCCGATCTCGCGCTGGCAGCGCGACCTGACCGATTCGACGGTACTGCGCAACATGGGCGTCGGCCTCGGCTACTCCCTGCTCGCCTACGATTCGCTGTTGAAGGGCATGAGCAAGCTGGAAGTCAATGCTGACGCGATGAAGGCTGATCTCGACGCCAACTGGGAACTGCTCGCCGAGCCGATCCAGACCGTCATGCGTCGTTACGCCGTGCCGAACGCCTACGAAAAGCTCAAGGAGCTGACCCGCGGCACCCGCGTTTCCCGTGAAGGCATGCAGGCCTTCGTGTCCACGCTGGAAATTTCGGAAGCGGCCAAGGCCGAGTTGCTCAAGCTGACGCCGTGGGATTACACCGGCAAGGCAGCGGAACTGGCGAAGCGCATCTGATGCGCTGCGCCAAATGCGGGCTGGAAGTGCCCGAAGACGCGATCTACTGTCCGCACTGCATCGGCGAGCGCACGACGAGCGATGGTGAAGTGATGCGCGGCGGCCTCAAGGGCGGGACCATCGGCCTCGGCATCGGCCTTGCCATCGTCACCGCAGTGCTGGCCCTATACGATCTCGAACGCGGCATCAAGGCCATCGTGCTGATCGTGCCGATCGGCACCTTCGCCACCGGCCTGATCATCGGACTGGTCAAAGCCAAACGGGAATGGAAATAAATGACTTTTGCCGAAAACCTGAAAAAACTGCCGGGCATTTCGCATCTTGCCGCGGTCAACCTGCTCGACAAGCGGGAAATTGTCGTCGCCAGCATCGAAAACAAGCCGGGCAGCCAAGGTTCGCTGGCGGTCTACAACCATCTGGCGCAGACCTACGGCTCGATCAATGCCGAGGCAGCCAGGAAGGGGTTGGAAATTTTTGCCGAACACACCGAGGACGCCCGAACCAACCCGGGCAAGCATCCGAATATCGACCGCCTGCTGGCCATCGAGCAAGGCGCGCCGGCGTTGCGCGTCAAGCACGTGTTTGCCGTGTGAATGGTGCGGCTGAAACTTCTATGGAATAATCGCCGCCATATTTTTAACCCCGATTTGCTCATCCAAAAAGGAGATAAAGCCATGAAATCCAAACTCGTCGTCGCTTTGCTGACTGTCACCGTGGCCGGCAGCGCGGCCGCCCAGCTCAAGACCGAAGACGCAATCAAGTTCCGCCAGTCCGGCTACGCTTTCATGGCCTGGAACATGGGCAAGTTAAAGGGCATGCTGGTCGACAATCCGACCAGCTTCAACAAGGAGCAGGCGGTCGCTGCTGCCAACGTGATTGCCGCGACCGCCAATTCCGGGATGGGTGCGCTTTACGTGCCAGGCAGCGACAAGGGCAAGGGCTGGAAGGAAACCCGCGTCAAGCCGGAACTGTTCACCGACAAGGAAGGGGTGGGCAAGGTCGCGATGGCCTTCAACAAGGAAGCCAACGAGCTGGCCAGGGTTGCCGCCACCGGCGACGCTGCGGCGCTCAAGGCGCAGTTCGGCAAGGTCGGCGAAACCTGCAAGGGCTGCCACGACAAGTTCCGTCAGGAAGATTGATGATCTGCTGCTGATGCAACGACTAGGCCGCTGTTTGCGGCCTTTTTTCGCCCACCGTCGCCCGGCATCCGGGAATTGACTCAAGTCAATATCAATGTCATCAGAGGGCGCATAATAATTTCAGTTAAGCGGATGATTTGATGCGTTGTTTTGTGTTTGCCCGATAGCTTCTGGGCAGTGTAAATGTGTCTGAACTTGAGGAGGAGCGATGAGCACGGATGGCTGGTTGGCCGGGTTCAAGGCTGATTACGAACGAATTCTGGTCAGGGAGTGGTCGCCGTTTGTCGGTGCCATATTGTTGGTGCTGGTGGTGGTCGGTCTGATGGTCAGTGGTTCGTTCTGGGGTATTTTCGGTGGCGTAAAGTTCTGGGGTGACTGGATCAATAACGCCATCGGTCTCGGCCCGTTGCTGGGAATTCACGAAGAGATGGACGGGTGGCTCCATCACCGCATGTCGCTGATGAACATCCTGCTGCTGCTTGGGGCTTTTACGGCGGCGCTTTTTTCCCGGCAGTTCGCCCCCAATCGTCCACCCCGACTTGAACTTGTCTGGGCGGCCCTTGGTGGCAGCCTGATGGGAATCGGTGCTGTGCTGGCCGGTGGGTGCACCACCGGCGGCTTCTTCAATCCCGTCCTGCATTCTTCACCCGCCGGTTGGGCAATGTGGGTCGGTCTGTTGCTCGGCGCCGCGCTTGGCGTCAAGTTGTTGCTGTGGACGCTGGAAAATATCGAATGGGGCATGTCGCCACCGCCGACCCTGACTGTGCCCGCAACGCTCAAAAGCGTCTACCCATTCCTCGGTCTTGCCGTCCTGGTGGGTGTGCTGTTCTGGGCGACGCGCTGGTTTGCCTCCGGCGACTCGCAACTGGCTACCCGCGCGGTCATCATACTGGCCGGTTTCGCGATTGGTTTCATCATGCATCGTTCGCGCCTGTGTTTTGCCCGCGCTTTCCGCGAACCCTTCGTCACCGCCGAAGGTGACATGACCAAGGCGGTCATCCTGGCCTTGGCTATCGGCATTCCAATTGCCGCCTTGCTGTTCGAGAAGAAGGTCATCGACCCTTACGTTGCCATTCCGCCGACTTTCTGGATCGGCTCACTGGCGGGCGGCTTTATTTTCGGCATCGGCATGATCTTTGCCGGTGGTTGTGCCTCGGGCAGTCTCTGGCGCATGGGTGAGGGGCACCTGAAATTGTGGGTGGCCATGTTTTTCTTTGCCTGGATCGGCTCGATTGCCAGCGCATTGTTCAAGAAATTCGATCTCACCGCCATCGACGAGACCAATGTCGAAACTTTCGAAATGACGCGTGTTGGTTTCCAGGCTTATCTGCCCGAGATGCTTGGCGGTTGGGTGGGTGCCTTGCTGATCGGCGGCGGGTTGTTGCTCTTGTGGTACGTGCTGGTTCGCTATAACGAGAGTACCGAGAGGTTCACGCTCTTCTGATTCTGTTCAAAAAACTTGTTGTCGGGAAGCCAGGGGTTTCTAGAAGGAAACCTCTAGCTTATTGGTGTGCCTCCTCTAAACGACTTCGCTAGAGTGCGAATTGAAGGCAGCGGATATGTGATTCGCGGTCGCCAATTCACATTTTTTTAGAGGAGGTCATCATGGCCCGCAATCAAACCAGGACCCAAACCGAAATCAGTATCGCCCAAGCTGCTGCGAAGTCGACTCAGCAAATCTGGCTGGCTGGCTTGGGTGCCTTCGTCAAGGCGCAGGAAGAGGGTAACAAGGCTTTTGTCGCCTTGGTCAAGGAAGGCGAGCGTATTCAGAGAAAGAACCGCAAGGTGGCTGAAGAACGGATCGCTCGGGTTTCGACCAAGGTCAGCGATGGCTGGGGTCGTCTCGAACAAGGTTTCGAGGATCGTGTCGCACGTACTCTTTCGAGCCTCGGCGTGCCAAGCAAGAAGGATATCGACAAGCTGTCCAAGCGGATTGCCGAATTGACCGTGTTGATCCAGAAACTGGTCAAGGCGGAAGAGGCGGCGGCGGTCAAGCCGGCCAAAGTCGAGACGCTGGTCAGAGCTGCATGATACGAAGCTGCTCCGGTGGATTTTTGGCGATCATTGGTTGCCGGAATTTCCAAACAGAAGGCCACCTTGCGGTGGCCTTTCATTTTTTGCGTTTGTTTCCTGACTACCAGGCTGGCGTCGCGGCGGGCGGCGGCGGTTTATCCATCCAGGCTCCGGAGGCTGCATAGGCGGTGGCAAGCGCGACAACGAGCGCGACAAGGAAGGCGGTTAGTCCGCCACCGCGGGCGTTTTCGCCAGCTTGGACCTCCTTGTAACCGGTCAGCATCGGCTTGAGCAACTTGTCTCTTTTCACATGGCCGTAGAACAGGATGGCGAGAACATGCAGGCCGACCAGGATCAGTAGCAAATCGATGACCTTGTGGTGAAGCTTGGTCGTCAGCTCGCCGAATGAGTTGCTGACCAGCGCATAGAACGGGCCGGCGAATCCGGTGTCGTCGTTCTGGGCGAAGAGTCCGCTAATTACCTGCAGGCTGATCAGCGCCAGCAGGGCGAGTACCGACAGGGCGCCGAGCGGATTGTGGCCGAGTCCGTGCCATTTGCCGGCCAGGTAATCCTTGATTGCCGCCGGGCCACGGACGAAGGTGCTGAAACGGGCGTAGGTCGAGCCGGCAAAGCCCCAAGTCAGGCGGAAAGCGATCAGGCCGACGATGAACAGGCCAATACGGCCGTGCCAGACGAGCCAGTTGCCGCCGGTATCACCGCTGATGTAGGCAGCGGCGAAGGCGAGCACCAGCAGCCAGTGGAACAGCCTGGTCGGCAGATCCCAGACCAGGATCTTGTTCACACCACCGCGCCTTCTTCGTTGGCGCCCTCGATGACCTTCTTCTGCTTGATGAACTGTTCGCGCGACACGCCGAGCCACATGACCAGCGGGCTGGCAACCAGCACCGAGGAGTAGATGCCGAACAGGATGCCG
>Ga0209310_1000664_pt1 | contig 34825 bp, 33 predicted proteins | sample AD_UKC030_MetaG_FD_184415 | JGI IMG/M metagenome (GOLD analysis project Ga0209310, IMG submission 184415) | Active sludge microbial communities of municipal wastewater-treating anaerobic digesters from USA - AD_UKC030_MetaG (SPAdes) (version 2) | ecosystem: Engineered > Bioreactor > Anaerobic >...
CCTGACAGGCGGCGACGCCGCAGGAGACGGCGATGACTTCGGTGGCGATGCCGGCTTCCTTGAGACGCACGGCTTCTTCGATGGCGATTTCGTCGAAGGGGTTCATGCTCATCTTGACGTTGGCCAGGTCGACGCCCGACCCATCCGCCTTCACGCGGGCCTTGACGTTGTAATCAACTACCCGTTTGACGGGGACAAGAATTTTCATGGGATCTTCCTTTTCGAACACGCGGCCCCCCTGCCGGCCAAGGCATGGCGACAGGGGGCTGCGGATTACTCGATGGCGAGCGCCGAGTTGGCGTGCTGGCGCAGGACGTATTTCTGGATCTTGCCGGTCGACGTCTTCGGCAATTCACCGAACACCACCTGCTTGGGCACCTTGAAGCGGGCGAGATGGCCACGGCAATGCTCGATGATCTCGGCTTCGGTCGTCTGCACACCGTCCTTCAGCTCGACGAAAGCTGCCGGTACTTCGCCCCACTTCTCGTCCGGCTTGGCGACGACGGCCGCGGCGATCACCGACGGATGGCGATAGAGCACATCCTCGACTTCCAGTGACGAGATGTTCTCGCCGCCGGAAATGATGACGTCCTTGGAGCGATCCTTGATCTTGATATAGCCATCGCTATGCACCACGGCCAGGTCGCCGGTGTGGAACCAGCCGCCCTCGAAGGCCTCTTCGGTCGCTTTCGGGTTCTTGAGATAGCCCTTCATCACCAGGTTGCCGCGGAACATGATTTCGCCCATGGTTTCACCGTCCCAGGGCACCGGCTCCAGGCTGACCGTGTCCATCACCGCAATCGCTTCCTGCATGTGGTAGCGCACGCCCTGGCGGCCGTTGCGCGCGGCGCGCAGGTCGATCGGCAGGCTGTCCCATTCCGGATGCTTGGCGCAGACGGAGGCCGGGCCGTAGGTTTCGGTCAACCCGTAAACATGGGTGATATTGAAACCCATCTGCTCGGCGCCCTCAATGATGGCGGCCGGGGGCGCAGCACCCGCGATCAGGCCATTGACCTGGTGCTCGATACCTTCCTTCAGCGCGGCCGGCGCGTTGATCATCATGCCGTACACAATCGGTGCACCGCACATGTGGCTGACCTTGTGCTCCTTGATCAGAGCGAAGATCAGGGCCGGATCGACTTTGCGCAGACAGACGCTGGTGCCGGCATTGGCCGCCAGCGTCCACGGGAAGCACCAGCCGTTGCAATGGAACATCGGCAGCGTCCACAGATAGACCGAATGCGGCGGCATGCCCCAGGAGATGATGTTGGAGGCAGAATTCAGATAGGCACCGCGATGGTGATAGACGACGCCCTTCGGATTGCCGGTGGTCCCGGAGGTGTAGTTGAGCGCGATGGCGTCCCATTCGCTTTCCGGGAGCTGCCAGACGAAATCCGCGTCGCCTTCCTTGAGGAAAGCTTCGTAGTCCTTTTCGCCAAGCACTTCGCCACCGGTGAATTCCGGATCGAGGCTGTCGATGACCAGTGGTTTCGCTCCCTCAAGCAAGGCCAGCGCACCCTTGACCACGGCCGAGAACTCGGGATCGGTAATCAGCACCCTGGCTTCGCCGTGCGCCAGCATGAAGGCGATGGCTTCGGCGTCGAGGCGGGTATTCAGCGTATTGAGCACGGCGCCAGTCATCGGCACGCCAAAATGGCACTCGAACATCGACGCCGTGTTGGGCAGCATCACGGCCACCGTGTCGCCCTTGCCGATGCCGCGGCTGGTCAGCGCTGAAGCCAGCTGGCGGCAGCGATCGTAGCTTTCCTTCCAGGTATATTGGCGGGCGCCCTGGATGACCGAGATACGCTTCGGGTAGACGAATGCCGAGCGCTCGAGAAAGCTCAGCGGGGAAAGCGGGACGTAATTGGCCGGATTCTGCTCCAGCCCGATGGAATACGGATTTGCCACGAATATCTCCTCACGATTCTTGCGAAAATGCTGTTCTCTTTTGGGGCTTTTTCTTGTTGATCGAGAGGATTGCAAAACACTCTTGCACAACTATTGGCAGAATGTAACGAATCGTTACATCAAGGATCCCGCGTGAACGAGTGCACTACAATCGGCCCGATGAATCCCGCACCGCACCTACCGGATACCAGTCAGCGCTACGACATGTTGCAGGCCGGGCTCGACCTGCTCGATCAGGGACTCACGGTGTTCGATGGCAATTTGCGCCTGGTCGCCTGGAACCGCCCCTTCCTCAAGCTGCTGGATTTTCCCGAGACGCTGGCCCGCGTCGGCACCCCCTTCGAGCACTTCATCCGCCATAACGCGGAACGCGGCGAGTACGGTCCGGGCGACCCCGAAATCCAGATAGCCGAACGCGTGGCGGCCGCCACCCGGTTCACGCCGCACGTTCGCGAACGGCAGCGCCCCAACGGACGGGTTCTGCTGATGCGCGGCGAGCCATTGCCGCACAAGGGGTTCGTCACGCTGTACACGGACATCACCGAACAGCGCTACATCGAGAACCTGACCGAATCCCAGAACATCCAGCTCGAGGAGCGCGTGCGCCGGCGCACCGCCCAGCTGGAAAACGCCAACGCCAACCTGCGCCGGGCCAGCGCGGAAAAGGAACGCGTTACCGCCGCCCTGCGCCGCAGCGAAGAGCGCCTGCGGCTGATCAACGACACCATCCCGATCCTGATCGGCTACGTTGACCAGAACGAGGTCTACCAGTACGCCAACAAGGGCTATTCCGACTGGTTCGGCGTCCCCGAAGGCTCGGTCACCGGCAATGCCATCCCCGACGTGATCGGCCGCGAGGTTTACGCCCAGATCCGCGACCAGGTACGCAAGGCATTGTCCGGCCAGCAGGTCACCTACGAATACCAGATGACGCGCAACGGGCAGTCGGTGTTCGCGCGCAGCACGCTGGTCCCCGAGACCACCCCGGAAGGCGAAACGCTCGGCTTCTTCGTTTTCTCCTACGAGATCACCGAGCAGAAACGCATGCAGGCGGCGCTGGTGCAGGCCCAGAAAATGGAGGCCATCGGGCAGTTGACCGGCGGCCTCGCCCACGACTTCAACAACCTGCTGACGGTGATCATCGGCAACCTGGCCGCGCTGCAGGATCACCGGCCCGCCGACACGGAGGTCAACGAGTTCGTCGAACCGGCCCTGCAATCCGCCCGCCGCGGGGTGCAGCTGATCAAGCGCCTGCTCACCTTTTCGCGCCAGCAACCGCTCGAACCCGAGCCGGTGAATATCGGCGACCTGATCGGCAGCCTCGCAAAGCTGGTCCGCCGCTCGCTGCCCGAGTCGGTCATCGTATCGACCGATCTCGCCGGCGCATCGATCCACGCCCTCGCCGATCCGGGCCAGCTCGAGAGCGCCCTGCTCAACTTCGCGCTGAATGCGCGCGACGCCATGCCCGCGGGCGGCCGCCTGCATATCGCCGCCCGTCCGGTCGAACTGGCCGGCGATGCAACGGCATTCGACGTCCCCCCCGGGCATTTCGCAATGATCGAAGTGACCGACAACGGCTGCGGCATGGATGCGGCGACACTCGCGCGGGTCTATGAACCCTTCTTCACCACCAAGCGCTTCGGGCTGGGCAGCGGCCTCGGGCTGTCGATGGCCTACGGCTTCGTCAAGCAGTCGGGCGGCGGCATCCAGATCCAGAGCCAGCCGGGCCAGGGAACGACGGTACTGATGGTGCTGCCGCTGACCACGCCGGAAGCCGATCGTGACCGGCCCGCAGAACCAGGCAGGCGCGCCGAAGGCGGCGAACTGGTGCTGCTCGTCGAGGACGACCCGGCCGTCCGGCGTGTCGTGCGCCAGCAACTGATCGACCTCGGCCATCCGGTCATCGAGGCAGAAAACGGCGCCCAGGGACTCGAGATGATCGAGCAGATCCCGGATATCGGCATCGTCGTCAGCGACATCATCATGCCCGGCGGGATCGATGGAAGACAACTGGCCGCGGCGGTCGTTGCCAGCCATCCGCAAATGCACATCGTGCTGATGAGCGGCTACAGTGACGAAGCCGAACGACCCGGTGCAAGCGCGTTGTCCGTGCTGGCCAAGCCCTTCGGCCGGCAGGATCTGGAACTGGCCCTGCGCCGCAAAACCCGGGAGGCGTCATGAAAGAGACGGATTCCCCGAAGCTGATCGCGATCGTCGAGGACGACCCCGACGTTGCCCGCATCATCGAACAGGTGTTGGGCGATTTCTCCTTCCGCACCGTCTGGTGCCGCAGCGCCGGCGACCTGCTGCGCCGCCTGCGCACCCTGCAGCCCGACCTGTGCATCATCGACCTCGGCCTGCCCGACATGGACGGCATCGAAGTCATGCAGCGGGTGCGCGCCCAGTCCGCTTGCGGCATCGTCATCCTGACCGGCCGCGCCCACGTCAGTGACCGCGTCATGGGACTGGAACTGGGCGCCGATGACTACGTGCTGAAGCCGTTCGAGCCACGCGAACTGGTCGCCCGCATTCGCAGCATCCTGCGCCGGAACGAGGCCACCGCCGGCGCCGATGCAAAATCCCGGCAGATCGCCGAATTCTCCGGCTGGCGCTTCAACCTGGGGAACAACACCCTGCATGCGCCGAACGGCGCTGAGCACCTGCTGAGCACCGCGGAAGCCGAGTTGCTGAAAGTCTTCGTCAACCATCCCAACCGCATCCTGCAACGCGAGCAGCTGATGGGAACCCGGGATGTCTCGCCCACCGACCGCAACATCGATGTCCGCATTTCACGGCTGCGCCGCAAGCTGGAACAGGACCAGGACAATCCCGCCCTGATCAAGACCGTCTATGGCGCCGGTTACCTGTTTCTCGGGGCGGTGCGCTGGGACAAGGCCGCTAGCGAGCGGTGAAAGGCGCCGGCAGCGTCAATGGCGCGGCAGACGGATCGAAAACTCGGTGGCGTGACCAACGCTACGGACTGCAATCTGCCCCCCGTGCGCCACAACGATCGAGCGGGCGATCGCCAGGCCAAGGCCGCTGCCATCGGAAGCCGGATCAAGACGGACAAAACGCTCGAAAATCCGCTCGATGGCTTCCTGCGGCAGCGGCTTCCCGGAATTACTGATACTGATCACCGCCTGCTTGTCCTGTTCACTGACATCGACGGTGATCCAGCCGCCTTCGGGCGTATGGTGGATGGCATTGACCAGCAGGTTGCCGATTGCGCGTTCAAGCATCAACCGGTCACCGTTCACCTGGACATCGCTGCCGTGGAGTTGCAGATCGATGTTTTCGGCAAGCAGCCCGAAATAGTCGAGCAGGCGTTCGCACAGCGCAAGCAGGGCCACGGTTTCCCGGTGCGGAATGAGCAGCCCGTGATCGGCCTTGGCCAGAAAAAGCATGTCGGCGATGATCTTGGACAGCCTCTCGTATTCTTCCAGGTTGGATGCCAGCAGTTCGCGATAGTCGGCGACATCGCGCGAACGGTTCAGCGACACCTCGGTCTGCATGCGCAGGCTGTGAAGCGGCGTGCGCAATTCGTGGGCGATGTCTGCCGAAAAGTCCGACAACCTGGCGAATGATTCTTCCAGCCGTGCGAGCATCGCGTTGAACGCTTTCACCAGCTCGCCCAATTCCGGCGGCACGCCCGGTTCGGGAATGCGCTCGGCCAGCTTCCCGGCCGAAATGCGGCTGGCGGCACGGGCAATCTCCCGGACCGGTTGCATGCCGCGGCGAACGATCAGGACGCCGAGCACGACGGTCAGTAGTGACGCGGCAATGAGCGCCAACCAGAAATCGCGTTGCAGCCCGTCGAGAAAATCGGTGTGATGATGGATGTCGCGGGCGACCACGACCCGGGCCATTTCACCCCAGCCCGTCTGCAGCCCGCCGGCCACGACCCGGAATTCCCGCGCGCCGGCGGTCAGGCGCACCGGCGTTTCTCCGACAGCCTTCGCGGCAGCGAACAAGGCGGCAGCATGCAGGCTTTCCGGCGAGCTGAAAATGGCCCCGTTTTCGCCATCGACCGCGACAATCAAGCCATGTTCGCCGACCAACGCATCCCCCAGGCGCACCGCCAGTGCTGTCGGGGATTGCGCCTGGCTGCCCACATGCCGCGCCAGGGCCAGCTTGCCCAGCAGCTCATGGGCATCCAGTTCCGCCATGTGATCATCGGCCGAACGATTGAGGTAAATGCCGAGCGCGGCGAAAACCACGGTGGCCAGCAAGGCGAACGCCAGCGAAAGACGAACGGTGATCGAGTACTTCCAGTTCACCGCAGTTCCAGCACGTAGCCCATGCCGCGCAGCGTGTGGATCAGCTTCGGCGTGAAGTCGTCGTCGACCTTGGCGCGCAGGCGGCGGATGGCAACTTCAACCACATTGGTGTCGGATTCGAAATTCATGTCCCAGACCTGCGAGGCGATGAAGCTGCGCGACAGCACCTCGCCCGGGCGCCGCAGGAAGAGTTCGAGCAGCGCGAATTCCTTGGCCGTCAGATCGATGCGCCGACCGGCACGGGTCGCCCGGCGCTTGCTGACGTCGAGTTCGAGATCAGCAAGTGCCAGCCGCTCCGCCTCCTTGACGCGACCGCGGCGAAGCAGCGTGCGCACGCGGGCGAGCAGTTCGGAAAAGGCGAAGGGCTTGACCAGATAATCGTCAGCCCCCAGTTCCAGGCCTTTCACGCGGTCCTCGACCTGGTCGCGCGCAGTCAGGAACAGGACCGGCAGCTCACGCCCCGCTGCGCGCAGCGCCTTCAGCACCTGCCAGCCATCAAGCCCCGGCAGGTTAACGTCGAGTATCAAAAGATCGTAGTCACCGGCCAGCCCTTCGTGCATGCCATCCACCCCGTTGCGCACCAGGTCGGCGGTAAACCCGGCTTCGTTCAAGCCCAGCCTAAGATAGTCGCCAGTCTTCGCTTCGTCTTCGACGATGAGGATTTTCATGGTGGCATTTTGCCCGAGCGGCACGGTCTGTGTCCGCAGATTACAAACTTGTAATTTTGGCGTCAGGTGCCTGTCGACCGCAGCAAACGACAATTTCGACTGCCGTTCTTGAAAGGAAATCGCATGCGCCTGCTTTTCTCACTGTTTCTCGCCGTCAGTCTGCCCGCCTTCGCCCAACACGACCATCATGCCGTCCATCAGCCCGCTGCCAACAAGGCTACGCCGCTGAGCGACGGCTTGGTAAAAAAGATCGACAAGGCCGCCGGCGAGGTCGTCATCCAGCACGGCCAGCTCGACAGCATCGGCATGCCGCCGATGACCATGGCCTTCGGTGTGGCCGACAAGGCTTGGCTGAACAAGCTGAAAGCCGGTGACAAGATCCGATTCGCGGCCGAGATGAAGGGCAGCAACGCCATCGTCAGTCGCTACGAACTGGTGAAGTAGGCTCGCACCAATGCTTCCCAATTGGCACCACTGAGACGCCAACGTGATGAAGAACCTGCTGCTGGTTGCCCTGCTGGTTGCCGCCATGCCTGCCCTTTCGGCCGAACCGCTTCCCGGCGCCAGTGTTGAATCGCTGCTGGCCATCGCCCGCGAGGGCAGCCCGGATGTGCGGATGGTACGACTGGAAGCCGAGGCGGCGCGCGAACGGATCGGGCCGGCTGGCGCGCTGCCTGATCCGCTGTTCCGCATGGAACTGGAAAACATCACGCGCAACGGCGAGCAGAGCGCGACACTGTCGCCGTCGCGGGTCGGCGACACCAAGTACACCCTGCTGCAGCCGCTGCCCTTCTGGGGCAAGCGCGACCTCAAGCGCGAGGTGGCTGCCGCCGAGGCCGAACAGGCCAGCGGGCGCGAAGCCGATACGTGGAGCGAGGTCGCCGCGCGCATCAAGGGGCTGTACACCCAATACTGGCTGACCAGCAAGGCGCTACAACTAACCCGTGAGAACATCGAACTGAGCCGCCAACTGGAGAAGATCGCCCAGGTGCGCTACGCGGGCGGGCTGGCGGCGCAGCAGGATGCCATCCGCGCCCAGGTCGAGCGCAGCACCCTGGATAGCGAACTGGTCGGCATGGAGTCCGAATACCGGCAACTGAGCGCCTTCATCAATGCCACGCTGGCACGCCCCGGCAATGCTCCGCTGGCCGCCCCGGAAGCGCTGCGCCCGCTGCCGGCGCAGCTTGACGGCAGCACCTTGAACGAACGCCTGCAGGCCAGGAATCCGCAGCTGGCGATCGAGACCGCCCGCCTTGGCGGCGCCGAGAAGAGCCGCGATCTGGCCTACCGCAATCGCTTCCCGGACTTCGCTGTCGGCGTGCAGCCAATGCAGGTTGGGAACAGTATCGACGCCTGGACCGTGATGCTTGAACTCAACGTGCCACTGCAGCAGGGAAGCCGGCGCAGCCAGGAGCGCGAAGCCGAGCGCATGCTGGAAGCGGCCGCGGCGCGCAAGGAAGCACTGGGCCACCGGCTGAACGGCGAACTGGCGGCGGCCCTGGCCAACCTGGAGGCGGCACGGACGAACGAGCAAATTACCCGTAGCCGCCTGCTTCCCCAGGCCGAACTGACGTTCAGCGCGGCCCTGGCCGGCTATGAAAACGGCAAGGTAGATTTCGCCACCCTGCTTGATGCCCAGCGCCAGATCCGCAATGCCCGCCTGGCGCTGCTGCGCGCCCAGGCCAGCCAGCAACTCCGGCTGGCGGAGATTGAACGTTTGCTTGGAGAAGACCTGTGAAAACCGGCCCCCTGTTCATTTTTCTTGCCGTTGCGCTCACCGTCGGCGGGTTTGCCGGCGGCTATCAGTTTGCCCGGCAGAAAACGGATGGCGCGACAGCGGTTACTACGGTCAACCCGAAAAATGCGCAAAAACCGAAATTGCTCTACTACCGCAACCCGATGGGCCTGCCCGACACCTCGCCGGTGCCGAAGAAAGACCCGATGGGCATGGACTACATCCCGGTCTATGAAGGCGAGGCTGATGCTGCCGGCGACAGCGGCCTGAAGATCAGCGCCGAGAAAATCCAGAAAATGGGCGTCAAGGCCGAGCCGGCCAGGCTGCAAGTGCTCGACAAAAGCGTGCGCGCCAGCGGCCGGGTCGAGATCGACGAAAGCCTGACCTACACGGTGACCGCCAAGTTCGAGGGCTACATCGAGCGCCTGCACGTCAATACCACCGGCCAGCCGGTCGGCCGTGGCCAGCCGCTGTTCGAGGTGTACAGCCCGGAACTGGTTTCGGCCCAGCGCGAATACGCCATCGCCGCTCAGGGCGTCGCCCAGCTCAACGAGGCCGGCGGCGAAGCGCAATCGGCAATGAAACAACTGGCTGATTCCAGCCTGCAACGGCTCAGGAACTGGGACATTTCCGACGAGCAGATCAAGGCCCTGGCCCAGTCCGGCAACGCCAGACGGACGCTGAGCTTCCGCGCGCCGGTGGCCGGCATCGTCACCGAGAAGAAGGCCGTCCAGGGCATGCGTTTCATGCCCGGGGAAACGCTCTACCAGATTGCCGATACATCGTCGGTGTGGGTGCAGGCCGATGTTTTCGAGCAGGACATTGCGGCGGTGGGCGTCGGCCAGAAGGCAAAAATCAGGATCAACGCCTATCCCGGCGAGGTGTTCGAGGGCCGCATCGCCTACGTTTATCCGACGCTGAAGGCGGAGACGCGGACAGTGCCGGTGCGTATTGAACTGGCCAATCCCAAGGGCCGCTTGAAGCCGGCGATGTTTGCCGAAGTGGAGATTCCGGTGGCCGGTACTGCGTCGGTCGTCACCGTGCCGAATTCGTCTGTGATCGATAGCGGCAGCAGGCAGGTGGTCATCGTACAACTGGCCGAAGGGCGCTTTGAGCCGCGGGTTGTTAAGCTGGGTGCGCGTGGCGGGGAGTTTGTTCAGGTGCTGGAGGGCGTACGCGAGGGCGAGATGGTGGTCACGGCGGCCAATTTCCTGATCGATGCCGAGAGCAATTTGAAGGCGGCGCTCGGCGGCATGCAGAAGGCCGAAGCCGCAAAGCCGGCCGGCGTCGGCCATCAGGCCGTGGGCAAGCTGAATTCGATTGACCCCGCGGCTGGCACGATCAGCATTTCGCACGAACCGGTCGCCAGCCTGAAATGGCCGGCCATGAAGATGGACTTCGTGCTCGCCAACCCGGCGCTGGCTGATGGCCTCAGGCCGGGCACCGCCATCGATTTCGAGTTTGTCGAGCGCCACCCCGGAGAATGGGTGATCACCTCGCTCAAACCACGCTAAGGCCGCCATGCTCAACGCCCTGATCGACTGGTCGGCCCGCAACCGTTTCCTAGTGCTGCTGGCTACCCTCTTCATCACCCTCGCCGGGATCGGCGCAGTCCTCAAAACCCCGCTCGACGCCATCCCCGATCTCTCTGACGTCCAGGTCATCCTGTACACCGAATTCCCCGGCCAGGCGCCGCAGGTCGTCGAGGACCAGGTCACCTACCCGCTGACCACCGCCCTACTCTCGGTGCCGAAATCGAAAGTCGTCCGCGGCTTCTCCTTCTTCGGCGCCTCTTTCGTCTACGTCATTTTCGAGGACGGCACCGACATCTACTGGGCCCGTTCGCGGGTACTGGAGTACGTCAATTCCGTGTCCGGCAAGCTGCCCAAGGGGGTGAGCCCGACGCTGGGCCCGGATGCCACCGGCGTCGGCTGGGTCTACCAGTACGCCGTGCTGGCCAAGGACAAGACGCTGGCCGAACTGCGCACATTGCAGGACTGGTACCTGCGCTACCAGCTGGCCAAGGCGCCCGGTGTCGCCGAGGTGGCGAGCATCGGCGGTTTCGTCCAGCAGTACCAGGTGACCGTCGATCCGATCAAGTTGAAAACCTACGGCATCCCGCTGATGCGCGTCGCCGAAGTGATCCGCAACTCGAACCGCGACGTCGGCGGGCGCACGCTGGAAATGGCCGAGACCGAGTACATGGTGCGTGGTCGCGGCTATCTGCGCGGCAAGGGCGACATCGAGAATCTGGTGCTCAAGGCGCAGAACGGTACGCCAGTACGCATCGCCGACATCGGCCGTGTCGAACTGGTGGCCGACGAACGGCGCGGCCTGACCGAGCTGAATGGCGAGGGCGAGGTGGTTTCCGGCATCGCCATGGCGCGCTATGGGCAGAATGCGCTGGAGGTTATCCACAACCTCAAGGCCAAGGTTGCCGAAATCAGCGCCGGCCTCCCGGACGGTGTCAGCATCGAGACCGTCTATGACCGCTCGGAACTGATCCACCGTGCCATCGACACGCTGAAACGCACACTGGCCGAGGAAAGCCTGATCGTCGCGCTGGTCTGCATTGTTTTCCTGTTGCATCTGCGCTCGGCGCTGGTCGCCATCCTGATGTTACCGGTCGCCATCCTCGCTGCGTTCATCGGTATGCGCGCGCTCGGCATCAACGCCAATATCATGAGCCTGGGCGGCATCGCGATTGCCGTTGGCGCCATGATCGACGCCGCCATCGTGATGATCGAGAACGCGCACAAGCACCTCGAACGCCTGCAACCGGGCGAGTTTGACAAACATTCGCGCAGCGAGGCCATCATCGCGGCGTGCAAGGAAGTCGGCCCGGCGCTGTTCTTCAGCCTGCTGATCATCACCGTCTCCTTTCTGCCGGTATTCACGCTGGAAGCGCAGGAAGGCCGCCTGTTCACACCGCTGGCGTGGACCAAGACCCTGTCGATGGCCGCTGCCGCCTTGCTGTCGGTGACGCTGGTGCCGGTTCTGATGCTGCTCTTCATCCGCGGCAAAATCCGCCCGGAGTCCGAAAATCCGGTGAACCGTTTCCTGATCCGCATCTACCGCCCGATTATCGCCGGCGTCATGAACTGGAAGAAAGCGACCGTCGCCATCGCCGCCTTCGTCCTGGCAGTCAGCATCGTTCCAGCCAGTCGTCTGGGCAGCGAATTCATGCCGACGCTCAACGAAGGCACGCTGTTCTACATGCCGACCACCCTGCCCGGCCTGTCGGTGACCAAGGCGGCCGAACTGCTGCAGACGCAGAACAAGATCATCAAGAGCTTCCCGGAAGTCGCCTCGGTATTCGGCAAGGCCGGGCGCGCCCAGACGGCGACCGACCCGGCGCCGCTGGAAATGTTCGAAACGGTGATCAACCTGAAGCCGGAAAGCGAGTGGCGCCCCGGCCTGACCACCGACAAGCTGATCGCCGAACTCGACAAGGCGCTGCAGTTCCCCGGCGTCGCCAACTCGTGGACGATGCCGATCAAGGCGCGCACCGACATGCTGTCCACCGGCATCCGCACGCCCATCGGCATCAAGATTTTCGGCACCGATCTGGTCGAGATGGAGCGCCTGGCCGAGGAAATCGAAACCGTGGTCAAGGCCGTGCCCGGCACCAGCAGCGCCTTCGCCGAACGGATCACCGGCGGCTTCTACCTCGACATCGTGCCCGACCGCCGCGCGCTGGCCCGCTACGGACTCACCGTCGGCGAGGTGATGGATGTCGTCGCGGCGGCGCTGGGCGGCGAAATGGTCACCACCACCGTCGAAGGGCGCGAGCGCTTCGGCATCACCGTGCGCTACCCGCGGGACTTGCGCAGCGATCCGCAGGCCATTGCCCGCGAAGTGCTGGTGCCGGTGCCGGCCGAGATGGGCGCACCGGCCATGATGATCCCGCTCGGCCAGCTTGCCGAAGTGAAGATCAGCACCGGTGCCCCGGCCATCCGCACCGAAAACGCGCTGCTCTCGGCCTACATCTACGTTGACATCCGCGACCGCGACATCGGCTCCTACGTCGCCGAAGCGCGCAAGGCGGTCAATGAAAAGGTCAAATTCACCCCCGGCACCTACGTCACCTGGAGCGGCCAGTTCGAGTACATGGAACGCGCCATCGCCAAGCTCAAGGTCGTCGTGCCGCTGACGCTGCTCATCATCTTCGTGCTGCTCTACCTCAACTTCCGGCGCATCACCGAAACGCTGATCGTCATGCTCTCGGTGCCCTTCGCCTTGGTCGGCGGCATCTGGCTGATGTGGCTGCTCGGCTACAACCTGTCGGTCGCCGCCGCCATCGGCTTCATCGCGCTGGCCGGTGTCGCCGCCGAAACCGGCGTCATCATGCTGATCTACCTCGACCACGCATGGAGCGCGATCCAGGCAAAATGCGCCGCTGCAGGCCGTCGACCGCAGCCGGCCGATCTCTACGCCGCGATCATGGAAGGCGCCGTCGAGCGCGTGCGCCCCAAGATGATGACCGTCACCGCCATCATGGCCGGCCTGCTGCCCATCCTGTGGGGCACCGGCACCGGCTCGGAAGTCATGAGCCGCATCGCCGCGCCGATGGTCGGCGGCATGATCTCGTCGGCGGTGCTGACCCTGGCGGTCATTCCGGCGATTTACGGATTGGTGAAGCAACGGCGCCTGGCACACTAACGGCCGGCCAGTGAAACCGCCCGTTTTTCAGTCCTTTTCGTGGTCGACCGTACCCGGCTGGACATCCCCCTGGGGGATAGCCGGCTGGGCCAGTTGCCGTGCCCGCGCCGCGCGCAAATCCGGGGTTTCGAGGCTGATGCGCCCGAGTGCGCCGGTGCGATAATCGATCAGCAGGATCGACGCTGCCTTTTCCAGATCGAGTTCGCCGCGGCGGCCCTTGCTGATGCAGCCACGCTTTTTGGCGATTGCCTCGATGGCCGCGACCGCGTCGCAGTCTTGCGTGGCAAATCCGTAGCGCGCCGTCAGCATGGCCGGGTAATGGTCGAGCAGAAAGCCGGCGAGGAAGGTGGCGACCTCGATATCGATGTAGGCATTGACGCCGACCGCGTGGCTGGCGGCGAGCATCAGGCCGTCGACCGGGTGGGCGATCTTCGGCCACAGCATGCCCGGGGTGTCGTAGAGGGTCAGCCGCGAACTGATGTCGATGCGCTGCTGGCTCTTGGTCACCGCCGGCTGGTCGCCGACGGCGGCGACCTTCTTCTTGACCAACGCATTGAGCAGCGTCGATTTACCGACGTTGGGGATGCCCATGATCATCAGGCGCAGCGGCTTGACGGCATCGTTGCGGTGCGGCGCCAGTTGCTGGGCGAGCGCCGGCACGCGCGCCACGTCGCCGGGCTTCTTGCAGCTGATCGCCACCGCCTTGACGCCGGGCTTCTGGGCGAAATAATCGAGCCAGGCCTTGGTCGCCGCCGGATCGGCCATGTCGGCCTTGTTCAGCAGCTTGAGGCAGGGCCGCTGGCGAAAGACGCGCAGCTCGTGGATCATCGGATTGCTGCTTGCCTGCGGCAGGCGGGCGTCGAGCACCTCGACGACGACATCGGCCATGGCCAGCGTTTCAGCCGCCTTCTTGCGGGCGGAGGTCATGTGACCGGGGAACCATTGGATGGACATGGGCAGGTACGTCGTCGTTGCGGGAAAGGTGGGCATTATCCCAAATCCGGCGGGCGAGCGCCCTCCTACATTTTGTTACAAACGTTAACAGCTTGGCCTGACCGGCCTCGCTATCCTTGGCTCATGCAGTCGGGCACGCAGCGCGGCCGACACCTTGAACCGCAGGAGAACCTACATGAATACCCTGAGCAAAATCCTCGTCGCCACCCTGAGCGGCGCCATCCTTTCCCTCTCCGCCGCGACCGCGTTCGCCGACGGCCGCGGCCATGAGCGCGGTGATGATCGCCGCTACTACGACGACCGTGGCGGAAAACACAAGCATCACCGCCATTACTCCTATTACCGGGGCCCGGCTGTCTATGCGCCTTACTATGCACCGGCGCCGGTGTATTACGGCCCGCCGCCGGTGGTCTATCAGCCCGGCTACTACGTGCCGCGCGTTGCCCCGGCAGTGACCATCGGCATTTCACCCATTGTCATCCCCCTGCGCTGATCCGGACAGGAGGTATCATCGGGGGCCTGCCACCAACGGACACCCCATGCATATCTGGGTCGATGCCGACGCCTGCCCCGGCGTCATCAAGGAAATTCTCTACCGCGTCGCCGAGCGCACCCGGCTGCCGGTGACGCTGGTCGCCAACCAGTGGCTGAAGACGCCACCCTACCCGAGCATCCGCTCGATCCAGGTGGCCAAGGGTTTCGATGTGGCCGACAACTACATCGTCGAGCAGGCTGTTGCGGGGGATCTGGTGATTACCGCCGACATTCCCCTCGCCGCTGGCGCCATCGAGAAAGGCGCGCTGGCGCTGAACCCGCGCGGCGAACTCTACAGCAAGGAAAACATCAAGCAGACGCTGGACATGCGCAATTTCATGGACACGCTGCGCAGCAGCGGCGTCGAAACCGGCGGGCCGCCGGCTTTCAGCCAGGCTGACCGCCAGGCGTTCGCCAACCAGCTCGACCGCCTGCTGGCCAGCCGCCGCGCCGGTTAAATGACTTCGCGCGCTTCGAGGAAGCGCAGGTTCGGGTACTTTTCCTTGACCATGTTCAGGTAGACGTTGTTCGGCGCCAGGTAAACCGGATCGTCGGCGCCGTCGAGCGCCACGTTGGCGCTGTAACGGTCGGAGAGTTGGCGCAGTTCGCCGGGGTCACCGTGAATCCAGCGCGCCGTGGAACAGTTGTAGTTCTCGAAAATGACCTGCACACCGTATTCGTTTTCCAGACGGCTGGCCACGACGTCGAACTGTAGCGTACCGACCGCGCCGAGGATGAGGTCGGTGCCGGAGAGCGGGCGGAACAACTGGGTCGCGCCCTCTTCCGCCAGTTGCTGCAAGCCTTTCTGGAGCTGCTTGATCTTGAGCGGGTTGGCAATGCGGGCCAGACGGAAGTGTTCCGGGGCGAATGACGGGATGCCCGTGAAACGCAGTTCTTCGCCTTCGGTGAAGGTTTCGCCAAGGCGGATGGTGCCGTGATTCGGAATGCCGATGATGTCGCCCGGATAGGCTTCGTCGGTCGTGCTGCGGTCGCGCGCCATGAAGGTGATGGCGTTATTGACCGAAAGAAACTTGCCGGCGCCGCCCTGCTTGACCTTCATGCCGCGCTCGAAGCGGCCCGAGCAGACGCGCAAAAACGCGATGCGGTCGCGGTGCTTGGGGTCCATGTTGGCCTGGATCTTGAACACGAAACCGGAAAACTTCGGCTCGTTCGGCTGCACTTCACGCGTCGTGGACGGCCGGGCAATCGGCGGCGGCGACAGATCGACCACGGCGTCGAGCAGGCTCTGCACGCCGAAGTTATTGACGGCCGAGCCAAAAAAGACCGGCGACTGCTTGCCGTTCAGGTAAGCCTCGGCATCGAAGGCGTGCGAAGCGCCACGGACCAGTTCGATGTCGGTGCGCAGCTCATCGGCCTGCGTGCCGATCAATTCGTCCAGACGCGGGTTATCCAGCCCCTGAATGATCTCCGCCGTGCCCTTTTCGGCCTGCGGGTCGAAGAAGGCGATGGTGTCGTCGTACAGGTGATAAACGCCACGGAAACGCTTGCCCATGCCGATAGGCCAGGTCATCGGCGCACACTGGATGCCGAGCACCGACTCGATTTCGTCGAGCAGGTCAATCGGCTCCTTGCCCTCGCGGTCGAGCTTGTTGATGAAGGTCAGGATCGGCGTGTCGCGCATGCGGCAGACGTTCAGCAGCTTGATCGTCTGCGCTTCGACACCGTTCACCGAGTCGATGACCATGACCGCCGAGTCGACGGCGGTCAGCGTGCGATAGGTGTCTTCCGAGAAGTCCTCGTGGCCCGGCGTATCGAGCAGGTTGATCATGCATTCGCGGTAGGGGAACTGCATGACCGACGAGGTCACCGAAATGCCGCGCTGCTTTTCCAGCTCCATCCAGTCCGAGGTCGCATGGCGCGATGCCTTGCGGGCGCGCACTTCGCCGGCGACCTGAATGGCGCCGCCGAACCACAGCAGCTTTTCGGTCAGCGTGGTTTTACCCGCGTCGGGGTGGGAAATGATGGCAAAGGTACGCCGGCGGGCGATTTCGGTATCGAGGGGAGTCACGGCAATGGGCAGAATGGCGGAAAGCCCGTGATTATACCTTTGCCGCAATGCAACAATGACTTAGCGCGCCGGCAAAACCTGCTGATACAGGGCTCGACTGGCGTAAGCCAGCCAGGGCAAGGTCAAGGGTAACAATGGCAGGAGCAGGATACTGCCGATGATCAGCGTCGAGATCAGCGCCGCCCACAGCATGACAAGCAGGAAATTCGTGAAAACGATGCGGACGCTGGTTGCCACGGCAGTCACCAGGCTGGCCCGGCGTTCGCAGAGGAGCGGCACCGAGAACGCGGATATGCAGAACAGCAGGAAAGCGATGAAAAGACCCGAAACCGCCCCCCACAGCAGGAACTTCACCACGCTGTCCGAGGCGGGAAGCAAGTCGGTCAGCCAGATCGGGGCGCCGCCGATCATGTAGCTGTAGAGAATGGCGGCATCGGTGACGAAGATCATGAACAGCAGGGCACAGACCAACGCGACTACCCACACCGAGCGGTCGGCGGCGGCGAAGCCGGCGAGAATGCTGGCAAAACCGGCAGCCTCGCCCGCCTCCCGGGCGCGCGCAATGCCGAAGAATCCGGCAAGAATCCCCGGGCCGATCAGCATGAAGGCGCCGGCGGCAGCGATCACGAAGGGCGTCATGCCCCGCGCCAGCAGGGCGCCCAGAATGATCAGCCCGGCCAGTGTAAAAACCGCGGCATAGGCAATGCTGACGGCGCGCGTCGCGTTGGCGGTGGCCCAGCCTTGCGCCAGGGCCAGGCGAATGGTGGACAGCGTCAGTGGTTCGGCATGCATGGCGACCTCGGGTTGCGCCGGCCGCAGCGGAGCGTCGATACTGGCGCGGCCTGCGACCAGTGTACTCAGGACGCAGGCCGGCGCGCTCTAATGCAGATCAAAACCAGTCGGGCGAGTCGGTCGATAAGGCGCGGTCGGAATGATAGGGCAGGATGAATCCGCGGGCCGGATCGTCAACGGCGACGATGGCGAGGCGCGGCACGTCAGACTTGATCTCGCCGAAAATGGTGGCGAAGGAAATGTCTGCCGCATCACGGCCGGTGCCGATACGCACGAAACCCATCGGCATCGCGGTCCCGGAAGGGTCGAAGAGATACCAGCGGCCACCGAGAAAGACTTCGACGTAGGCATGGAAGTCGGTCGGCCCGAGCGCCGGGTCGGCACCATAATCGATGCCGGAAGAAAAACGGGCGGGAATGTTCAGGGCCCGGCACAGCGCAATCATCAGGTGGGCAAAATCGCGGCAAACCCCGGCCTGCTGGTGAAACGTATCGACCGCCGAGGTATTGAAGTTGGTGCTGCCGGAGGCAAACCGGGTGCGCTCATTCACCCAGCGCCGGATCGCATCAACCCGCGCGTACCCGGCAGGCAGGTTGCCGAATTGCTGGTTTGCCACCTGCTGCAGTTTGTCCGACTCGCAGTAGCGACTGGGATAGAGGTAGGGCAGCACATTGACCGGCAAATCCGCAATCGGCACCTCGCCAATGCATTCCGGCGCATCGATGCGGTGATTGATATCGACTTCCGCCTGATAGTTGACGGTGAGGAATCCCGGGTTGGCACGCAGGCGCAACAGGCGGTTATGCAAAACAGGATCGAAGTGGATGCTGCTTGCCACCGACTGGGAAATGTCGAGCGATTCGACCTTTATGGATTGCCGGGGAGTGGGTGCAGCATGGATATTGAAAACGAAATCCGCCGGCCGGCCGATGATTTCGTAGTTAAGACTGATCGAAAAATTGAGGCGAATCATCATCTTCCCTTGAGTCAGGCGACCACCAGGGTCTGCCGGCCGTACCACTCCTCGCCGGCCGGCAAAGTCACTGAAGAATGTGCCAGTGCCGCCTCGACGCACAGCATGTGCCGCCAGCCGTCGGGCGGCATGTCCTTGATACCGGCACAGCGTTCGACCCATGGGTTCCACACCACCACATCGGGGAAGCCCTGGTTCTCGATCGTTAGACTGAGGTTGCCCGCCGTGAGCAGCTGCGGGCGCCGGACATTGAAGAAGATACGGTCGGTCTCGCGGTCAACGGTCAATTCGGAGGCAGTTTCGCGCCCCGTTGCGTTTCCGTTGGCGGCATCCCGGTATTCGTGGCCGTACAGCCCGGCAAGCGCCACATCCTCGACCTGGACGACCCGCAGATAGGTATGCAGCGCGCCGGTAAAGGCGAAAGGCGCCGCACCCGTGTTTTCCACGCAGAACTCGACATCAATGCGGTCGACTTCCAGCATCAGCGTGATTTCCGCCCTGAACGCATACGGCCAGAGGGCGCGTGTCCGCTCGTCATCGCCAATTCCCAGTGTCACCAGAGCGTAGTCATCACCGCAGCGCCGCGTATTGACCGACCACTCCCGGGTTCGCACGAAACCATGCTTGGGTAAATCGCCGAGCGCTGCGAACTGCGGAAAGCAGACCGGGATGCCGCCACGGATGGCCGCGCTGCCGTCGAACACGGCGCGCTCGGAAAGGTACAGATGCTCGCGCCCGTCCGGCGTGATCCACGACAGCACCTGCGCACCCAGCCTGCTGATCACCGCAGACGAGCCGCGCGGCCCGTGCAGGCGGAGCGCTTCGATACCGTGGAATTGTATGTCTTCAATAAATGGTTTCATCAGATTCCGGCGCCTTGGGCACCACGTAAAGTTGAGGGCGGAGATGCAGCAATTCGACCCGGTGCCCGAGCATGATCACGCTGCCGGAACGGCGATTGTCTCCGGTATCGCTGTATTCGAAGGCGTAAACGCGGCGTAGCTGGAGATGACCGTTTGCGTTCCGCGCCGGCCGCAGCGAAGAAATCACCACCGTTTCGTCGAGAAACTGCAGCCCCTCCTCCGCACAGGCAGCCCGCGCCGCATGAACACCAATCTCGCGCGCTTTCAGGCTGTCGAGCCAGAGCCAGACCGCTCCCCCCAACAACGCCAAAACGAGCAATTCGGGCAGTTCCATGCTGCGAGTATACGCAAACCGTGAAACATCCCACGGTCCCACCCGCAAATTAACCGGATAATTTGCCCACTGCCCAACCATTTCCAGCCATGAATTCCTCGCTCAGAGTCTTCCGCGACCTGTTTCCCTTCAGCCAGCCCAACGCCGAGAAAAAGGCGGCAGAGGTGCGCCAGCTGCTGGGTACGGTGTCCGGCCTCTCTTCCTACGAGGTCGTGGTTGAGCTCACCACGCACATCATTCCTGCCATCGTCGCGCAACCGAATCTCCACATGCGCTTCAAGCTGCTCGAGGATGCGCGCCACGAAACGGAAAAAACGCTGCCGGTTCTCGAGCGGCATATCGATAGTTCAAATCTGCCCCTGCCGCGCGCGGCAACGACTTCGGCACTGGCTGCCGACAATCTGATGAAGGCCCTGGCGGCGGGCTATCAAAACATCGCCCGGGAAATCTCGACCGGCAGCCGGCAAAAGGGACTCAACCGCCTTTTCCTGCGTTCGATCCGGCGTGCGTTGAAACTTGTCACGCGTCGCCAGCAACTCGCCTATAGCACTTATGCAAAGCCCTCGCCCTCGTCCTGGCTGATCCTGCACGACTTGTACCGGATGGCCCGCAGCCTTTGCATTCGCAACCCGGGCGAGGACATATCCCATATTGAATATCTTTACCTGAGTGCGCTGTTGTTCGCCTATCTCGAGCCGAGCAAGCTGCCGCGCAACGAACTGGCGGTTGCCCTTTTTTGCGCCCAGCAGTTGGCCCCGAATGCGCGAATTGCCGAAGCCAAAGCTGAATCCAGGCCAAACGAGTCGACGGCCCCGGCGTTTCTCGTACGTCCCCACGAAGGCACGCCGGGCATTGCGTTCTTCCGCCTGGCGCAGGATGTTCCGCTTGGCGAAGGCATTATTATCGACTGTACCCGCGTCCTCGAAACCATCGAAAAAACGATCGAGGCGAGCGCCAGAGAGGGCGCCGGCCCGGCACTGGATGTTCCGCCGGGACTGCTCCATACACTGCAGATCGGCATCAGCGGAAAATCGACGCGCCGCTTCGCCCGCAAGCGTTTCAAGCCGCGCGCCGACCTTGTCGGCGGGATCGCCCAGGTCATCCCGTTCATCGAGGGCAATGCGCACAGCCGGCGTTCAGCCGATGCCGTCGGCCGCCACGGAAACAGGTACTTTGTCCCCAGCGAATGGTCGCTTGTCGACCAGAGTCCGGATGGCTTCCTTGTCCGCTTCATCCAGGGCGACAAATGGAAAGTCGGCGTCGGCAACATTGTCGCCTTGCAGCCGCGGGAATCGAGCCATATTCACGTCTGCCTGGTGCGCCGTGTCTCCTCCGACAGCCAGGGACATCTCGAACTCGGTTTACAGGCCTTGTCGGCGGAGGTCAGCGTCTTCGATCATCCGGAGCATGGCGAAACACGGCGCGGGATCTGCCTGCACAGCCTGCCCGCCCGCGGTGGCCGGCCGGGGGTGATCGCCCGCCCTGGACATCTGGTCAGCGGCCTGAAACTTTCGCTCCCGCAGCTCGGCGAAACCGGACGCTGGCAGGTCGGCAAACGCCTGGAAGGCTCCGAAGGCATGGAGTTCTTCGCCCTGCTCCCTCTTCCTGCCTGATAAACTGGGCGAATGCTCAGCTACCGCCACGCCTTTCACGCCGGGAATCACGCCGACGTACTCAAACACCTGATCCTGATCGAGATTGCCCAGTACATGGGCGAAAAACCCGCGCCGTTCTGGATTATCGACACCCATGCCGGGGCCGGCCGTTACGCACTGGAGTCGGCACATGCCAGAAAACTCGGCGAGTACCGCGACGGCATCGGCCGCCTGTGGGGGCGCAAGGGTTTGCCGGCAGCCGTGGTCGACTATCTGGATCTTGTTGGAATACTCAACCCGGATGGCGAATTGCGCCAATACCCCGGCTCACCCTGGCTGGCCAGCCAGTTGCTGCGTGGAAGCGACCGGCTGCGCCTGTACGAATTGCACAGCACCGACGTCAAGTTGCTTCAGGAGTGCTTCAAAAATGCCGGCCGCCAGGTCAGCATCACCGCTGGCGACGGCCTCGCCGGCCTGAAGGCCCTGCTGCCCCCGCCGCCACGCCGGGCACTCGTGCTGATCGACCCGTCCTACGAAACCCGGAACGACTACGTCGGCGTCATCAAGGCGTTGCAGGACAGCCTGAAGCGCTTCCCGACCGGCACCTACGCGCTGTGGTACCCGATGCTTTCCAAGCTGGAGTCCCGGCAGTTGCCCGGCAAGTTGAAGAATCTCGGCGCCGGCAACTGGCTGCATGCGACGCTGGAAGTCAGCGCCCCGTCGAAGGACGGGTTCGGCATGAACGGCAGCGGGATGTTCATCATCAACCCGCCGTGGACGCTGGAGAAGAAGTTGCACGAAACCTTGCCCAAACTGACCGGCCTGCTCGCCCAGGGCGAAGGGGCGCGCTTCACTCTGGAAAGCGAGTCAGCCTGATTCCGTATACTTGGTACGCGAACCGCGAGCCTTGTCGATCGGGTATTTTTCGCCATTCTTGACCAGCTTGTCACGTGCCGCGACAGCCAGATCGATACCTGCCGCGTCGGCCACCAGCAGCAGGTAAAGCAGGATATCGGCGCATTCGTCGCGCAATGCTTCGTGTGCAACCGGATCAGCAGGGAGCGCCTCGACTTCGGCATCGCTCTTCCACTGCGTCAGTTCCAGCAATTCGGCCGCTTCGAGGTTGAGCGACGTGATCAGATTGCGTAGTGAATGAAACTGCCGCCAGTCGCGCGCATCGCGAAACGCCAACACGGCTGCGGTCAACGCTGAAAAGTCACCCATTTTCAAGCCCGGCTAACGTAATCTTGCGATGATGCCAGCACGCGTGCCACGGGACAACCATCGCCATGCTATTTCGCCTGACCGCCGACGCCGTACTTCTGCTCCACTTTGGCTACATCGTTTTTGTCATGTGCGGCGCGGCTCTGGCATTGCGCTGGCGCTGGATGCCGCTGCTCCATCTTCCCGCTGCCGCGTGGGGGTTTTTCGTTGAACTGAGCGGCAGCATCTGCCCACTCACCCCGCTGGAAAATGCCCTGCGCTTCAGGGCTGGACAGGCGGGCTACGCCAGGGGTTTTATCGAACATTACCTGATCAACATCATCTACCCGCCGGGACTCACCCGCGACATGCAGGCCATGCTTGCCTTGCTGGTCGTTTTGGTCAATTGCGCCATCTACGCTTGGGTGATCTTTCGCAGCCACGCGGCAGGAAAACGAAAATCTTCACCGACCTGATGGTAACTGGCAAATTCTGGCGTCGTTCGATCACTCACCGACCACGTCGACACCGGCCGGTGGCATGAATTTGAAGGTGGCAGCCGGCAACGCCGGGTTGCGTTCCAGCTTCGAGAAGCGGATGTGCGTGGCCTGACCGAAACTGTCATGCAGCTCCATGGCCTGCAGATCGGTGCCGGCAAAGCCGAGACGAACTCGCTCGAAGCCGCTGTCGCCCGATTTTGGCGTCGCCTCGACCCAGTTCATGCCTTCGGATTCGCCGGCTTCGGTCAGCGTGAAATTCTTCTCGAGATCGTTACTGCCGGCCAGCAGCGCCGCTGGCGAACCGCTGATCGCCTGGCCGGCCGCGCGCACCGTCACCTGCTTCAGTTCGCTGTCGTAGATCCAGATTTTCTCGCCATCGCCGACGACCAGCTGCGGATAGGGCTTCTGGATATCCCAGCGCAGCTTGCCGGGACGCGCGATGGCGACGCTGCCGGACGACTGCTGCGGCTTGCGGCCGCTTCTGGCGACTACCACCTGGGCAAAATCAGCTCTCAGCGTACGCGTCTCGTTGAGGAAGCGATGCAGCTGGTCGATCGCCCCGGCCTCGGCGAGCAGCGGAAAAAACAGGACTGCTGCGGTCGACAGGAATTTTCCGGCAAATTTCACTCGGCCTCCCGGCGCGCCAGCACTTCACGACCGCCGCGGCCATCCATCGCCGAGACCAGCCCGGCCTTCTCCATGGCTTCGATCAGCCGCGCCGAACGGTTGTAGCCGATGCGCAGATGCCGCTGGACCAGCGAAATCGAGGCGCGCTTGTTCTTGAGGACGATATCGACCGCCTGATCGTAGAGCGCATCGCTCTCGCCATCGGCGCCACCGCCCTCGCCGCCCTCGCTGCTTTCTTCGTCGTCACCGGCGACACCATTCAGGATGTCATCGATATATTCCGGCGCCCCCATTGTCTTCAGATGCTCGACGACACGGTGCACCTCGTCATCCGAAACGAAGGCGCCGTGAACGCGAGTCGGATAGCCGGTACCCGGGGCGAGATAGAGCATGTCGCCCTGGCCGAGCAGCGCTTCGGCGCCCATCTGGTCGAGGATGGTGCGCGAATCGATCTTGCTCGACACCTGGAAGGAAAGCCGGGTCGGGATGTTGGCCTTGATCAGGCCGGTGATCACGTCCACGCTCGGACGCTGCGTCGCCAGCACCAGGTGGATGCCGGAAGCCCGTGCCTTCTGCGCCAGGCGGGCGATCTGCTCCTCGACCTTCTTGCCGACGACCATCATCAGGTCGGCCAGTTCGTCGATGATGACGACGATGTAGGGCATGGCTTTCAGCGGCTCCGGCGCTTCCGGCGTCAAAGTTAGCGGATTCGCAATGTGCTGGCCGTGCTTTTCGGCTTCCTTGATCTTGCTGTTGAGGCCGGCGATGTTACGCACGCCCATCGCCGACATCAGCTTGTAGCGCTTTTCCATCTCGGTGACACACCAGTGCAACGCATTGGCTGCCTGCTTCATGTCGGTGACGACGGGCGCCAGCAGGTGCGGAATGCCTTCGTAGATGGAAAGCTCGAGCATTTTCGGGTCGACCATGATCAGGCGCACCTGATCCGGCTCGGCCTTGTAGAGCATCGACAGGATCATCGCATTGACGCCGACCGATTTACCGGAACCGGTCGTGCCGGCCACCAGCAGGTGCGGCGTCTTGGCCAGGTCGGCGACCACCGGCAGGCCTCCGATATCCTTGCCGAGACAGACCGTGAGCGGACTGCTCATGTCGTTGTACGGCTTGCTCGAAATGATTTCCGAAAGTTTGACCATCTGCCGTTTCGGATTCGGCAATTCGAGCGCCATGCACGACTTGCCGGGCACGGTCTCGACGACACGGATCGATACCATGGCCAGCGCCCGCGCCAGGTCGCGCGCCAGATTGACGATCTGGGCGCCCTTGACGCCGACGGCCGGCTCGATTTCGTAGCGGGTGATCACCGGCCCGGGCAGCGCGGCCAGCACCTTGACCTGCACACCGAAATCGGCGAGTTTGCGCTCGATCAGACGCGACGTATATTCCAGCGTATCCGCACTCACCGTTTCGCTCGGTGGCGGCGCTGGATCGAGGAGATGCAGCGGCGGCAACTGGCCACCGATGATCGCCTCGGGGAACAGCGCCACCTGTTTTTCCCGCTCGGCGCGCTTTTCCGCCTTCCTGGAGACCTCGACTTCCGGGCGTGGTGCTTCGATGACGATCGGATCGTGCAACTCGACGCGACGCTTTTCCACCTCGACTTCCTCTTCGCGCTGCTGGGCCACTTCGCGGCCGATCTTGCGGTCACGCCAGCTATCGACCAACCCGAAAATGAGCGCGAACGTGGATTCCATCAGCGCGCCCAGACGTTCGAAGGCCCACAGCCACGACATCCCGGAAAAGATGCTCCAGCCGGCGGCCATCGCGGTCAGCAGGAGCAATGTCGAGCCGGTGTAACCCAGCTGGTGCTCAAGAAAACGACTGGCTTCGAAGCCCAGCAGGCCCCCGGGGCTCAGCGGCAGCGCCGCCTTCAGGGTATGAAAACGCAAAGCTTCAAGTGCCGAACTCGACAGCAGCAGCAGCAGGAAGCTGCCCAGCGCAATGTAGAGGGGTCGGCGATCCGTATGGCGCGGTGAATTAAGGCGGTGGAATCCCCACCAGACGAACATTGCAAAGAGAACGATCCACCACCATGCGGAAAACCCGAACAGGTAGAGCATCAGGTCGGCCAGCCAGGCGCCGAAGCGCCCGGTCGGGTTGTGCAGGGTGCCCGTTTCGACGGCATGCGACCAGCCCGGATCCTGCTTGTTGAACCCCCAGAGTGCCATGGAGAGGAACAGGGCGAGCGCCCCGAGTGCCAGCCAGCGCGACTCGCGCAACAGATTGCCGATCTTCTCCGGCAACTGGCTGGCCGGTGCACGATCCACAGCTCTAGACCCCATGCTCAGGTGCCCGTGATCGTGATCGTGTCACTCTCGCAAATGATATAGCCGCTCACTTCAAGATCGCGCATCACCTTGCTCACCATTTCGCGCGACGCGCCGATCATGCGCGCCATGTCCTGCTTGGAAATCTTCTTTTTGATCTGGCGCTTGCCATCGCTTTCTTCCGACATGTCGAGCAACAGCCGGGCAACCCGACCATAGACATCGAGCAGTGCAAGACTCTCGATATTGCGGTCCGCTTCGCGCAGGCGACGCACCAGAATCTGCATCAACTTCTGCGCCACCTGGAAATTGTCCTGCATGCAGCGCTGAAATTCGTTCTTGCCAATGGTCAGGAGTTCGCAAGGCTCGATCGCGATCACGCTCGCCGAGCGCGGGCTGCCATCGATCAACCCCATTTCTCCGAAGATTTCACCCGGCCCCAGCCAGGCAAGAATGATCTCGCGGCCTTCCTCGTCGAAATTGGTGACCTTGGCCCGGCCGGACAACAGGACGATCAGCGAATCCGCACTTTCTCCGGCGCGCACCACCTGTTCGCTGCGCCCTGCGCGCCTGCGCCCGGCAACCCGCGACAATTTCTCCAGTTCGCTCTCGTCCAGCCCCGAAAAAAGCGGCACATTGCGCAGGACAACCAGACTCAAGCCAACATTTGAAGAGGACATAAACCATTTTCCTTCATATAGTTACTGGAAGATTATAAACCGAATTAGCAAACTGCAAGGGATGGAGCAAAAAAACAGGACGGGGAGGAAGGATATAATTTTCGAATTATCCATCAAAGAGGATTGCCATGTCCGCAAGCACCCGTCACAGCTCCCTGATCATTCTTGGCTCCGGCCCGGCCGGTTACACGGCAGCAGTCTATGCCGCCCGCGCCAATCTGAAACCGGTCCTGATCACCGGACTCGCCCAGGGGGGGCAACTGATGACCACCACCGAAGTGGACAACTGGCCGGCCGATCCCGACGGCGTCCAGGGTCCGGACCTGATGGCCCGCTTCGAGGCCCATGCGCGGCGTTTCGAAACCGAAATCATCTTCGATCACATTCATACAACGCAGCTGACCCAAAAACCGTTTACGCTGACCGGCGACTCCGGCACCTATACGTGCGATGCGCTGATCATCGCCACCGGTGCCTCGGCCCAGTACCTTGGCCTGCCCTCGGAGGAAGCGTTCATGGGCAAGGGCGTGTCCGCCTGCGCGACCTGCGACGGTTTCTTCTACCGCAACAAGCCGGTTGCCGTCGTCGGCGGCGGAAATACCGCAGTCGAGGAAGCGCTATACCTCGCCAATATCGCCAGCCATGTCACCCTGATCCATCGCCGCGACAAGTTCAAGGCGGAAAAAATCATGCAGGACAAGCTGTTCGAGAAGGAAAAAGCCGGCAAGATCACCATTCTGCGCAATTGCACGCTGGAGGAGGTACTCGGCGACGCTTCCGGCGTCACCGGCCTGCGCGTCCGCAACGTGCAGGATAACGCCACGCCTGAAATCAATGTCTTCGGCGTTTTCATCGCCATCGGCCACAAGCCGAACACCGACATTTTCGCCGGCCAGCTGGAAATGGAAGGCGGCTATATCGTGACCCAGACCGGGCGTGCCGGCAATGCAACGCAGACCAGCATTCCGGGGATTTTTGCCGCCGGCGACGTGCAGGATCATGTCTATCGTCAGGCGTGCACCTCGGCCGGAACCGGCTGCATGGCAGCGCTCGACGCCGAGCGTTACCTCGACCAGTTGTCCTGACACACCAGTATCCGGCATGCTCGATCCGGACGACATCGCGGCATTCCGGGCGGCAGTGGCCGATGCGCGCCCATTGCCGGAATCCGGCCGCGTGCATCTCGGTGGTCCGTTGCCGGCCCCGCGCCCGCTGCAACACCTTGCCGATGAGCGGGCAGCGCTGCGCGAAAGCCTGCATGGCCCGATCGAGTTTCAGGACCGTCTCGAAGGGGGCGACGAGCCGAGCTATCTGCGCGCCGGAATGGCCAACGCCGTTCTGCGCGACTTGCGGCGGGGGCGCTGGATCATCCAGGATGAAATCGACCTGCACGGTCTCAACCGGGACGAGGCACGCACATTGCTGGCCGGCTTTCTGGGCAACTGCCTCAGGCACGGCCTGCGCTGCGTGCGCGTCATTCACGGCAAGGGGCTTGGCTCACCAGGAAAACAGGCGGTATTACGCCACCTGGTACGCGGCTGGCTGATGCAAAAAAACGAAGTACTCGCCTATTGCCAGGCCAAGCCACAGGATGGGGGCGAAGGCGCGGTGCTGGTTCTTCTAAAATCACAGAAAATGACGATCGCAACCGCCCGCTAACCCATTTCCGCCAAATTTACTTGCTGGGAGGCTTGGCAAACGCCCGTTTGTACAACTCCGCGTCATCGACGCCGGTCCAGCCGGTGCCGGTTGCCTGCTGCGGGGAAAAACCAAGCGTCCCGTGCAGCGTGGAAAGGCGAAACAGCTCCATCGCCACGTCGCCCGGAAAACCCTGACGGCCGGGGCGGTCGGAAACCATCAATTCGGCCAGGAAAGCGTCAAGCTCAGGCTTTCCCCACAGGTCAACGATCCTGGCCAGGATACGCGGAAACTTTTCTTCGATATGAATCGGGTAAACCTTGGCATCGGGCCCAAGGCATTCCAGCAATTTCGCCTTGAGCGCGGGAACATCGAATTTTTCCTGAGCGTCCATAACCATCATTCTCGCAGGTTCAGATTGCCGCTTCGTTGGTTTCGCCGGTCCTGATGCGCACGACCTGCTCGACCGGCATCACGAAGATCTTTCCGTCACCGATCTTGCCGGTACGGGCTGCCTTGATGATTCCCTCGATCGCCGCTTCGACATGCTCGGTATTCACAACGACCTCGATCTTGATCTTGGGCAGGAAATCGACCACATATTCGGCACCGCGATAGAGTTCCGTATGTCCCTTCTGGCGGCCGAAGCCTTTGACCTCGGTTACCGTCAGGCCGGTAATGCCTACTTCCGACAGCGCTTCGCGCACCTCGTCGAGTTTGAACGGCTTGATGATGGCTTCGATTTTCTTCATGGTCTGCTTGCTCCTCGATTCGGTTTTCTAAAATTCGTCCTGATAACGGTTAGTAATAGGATACCGCCAATCCTTGCCAAAGCCCCGCGGCGTAATGCGAATCCCTACCGGGGCCTGGCGCCGCTTGTATTCGGCGACGCGCAACAGGCGCACGACGCGCCGCACTGCCTCTTCCGGCAACCCGGCAGCAATGATCTCGCGCGGGCTGCGGTCTTCTTCCATATAGGCACGGACAATCGCGTCGAGGATTTCGTAGGGCGGCAGCGAATCCTGGTCGGTCTGATCAGGCTTCAGTTCAGCAGAGGGTGGCCGGACAATAATATTTTCGGGGATCACCGGCACACCGTTGCCACACAGCGTGTTGCGATAGCGCGCCAGGCGATAGACCAGCGTCTTGTAGACATCCTTGATCACCGCGAAGCCGCCGGCCATGTCCCCGTACAGGGTGCAGTAGCCGACCGCCATTTCGGACTTGTTGCCGGTGGTCAGCACCAGGGCGCCGGTCTTGTTGGAGAGTGCCATCAGGATGTTGCCGCGAATGCGCGCCTGGATGTTTTCTTCGGTCGTGTCGGCCGGCAGACCGTAAAACAGCGGGTCGAGCATCCTGCCGTAAACGTCCATTGCCGGTGCGATCGGAATCTCGTCGTAGCGGACACCGAGCGTTTCGATCATCGCCCGCGAATCGTCGAGGCTCATCTGCGCCGTGTAGGGCGACGGCATCATCACCGCCCGAACTTTGTCGGCCCCCAGCGCGTCGACCGCGACACACAGGGTCAACGCCGAATCGATGCCGCCGGACAAGCCGATGATGGCACCCTTGAAGCCGCTTTTGCCGATGTAATCGCGAACCCCCAGCACCAACGCATTGTAGGCTTCGGCCTCGAGCGACAACTCTTCGGCCATGTCGTCGGAACGCAGGTGGCCGGCGTCGAAATCGACAATGCCGAGCGCCTCCTCGAACTGTGGCAAGCGCATCCGGCAATTGCCCTTGGCATCGAGCGCGAATGAGGCGCCGTCGAAAACCAGTTCATCCTGGCCACCAACCAGATTGGCATAGATGGCGGGAATGCCGGTCGCCACCACGCGCTCGCCGAGCACCTGCATGCGCTGCTGATGCTTTTCCAGATGGCAGGGTGACGCATTGAGGACAAGGAGCAACTCGGCGCCGGCTGCACGGGCCGCTTCGGCAGCGCCGGCTTCCCAGATGTCGGCGCAGATGTTGATGCCGCAACGCACACCACCGAGCGTGACGACACAGGGTTCGCTACCTGCCTCGAAGTAGCGCTTTTCGTCGAAAACCTCGTAATTGGGCAGGCGCATCTTGCGGTAAACCACCATTTTCCGGCGGTTTTCGATGACCGTGGCTGCATTGTAGCGGCGCCCTGCACATTCTTCCGGATGACCGACCACCAGCGCGATACCCTCGATCCGGCTGGCCAGATCATCAAGCGCCCGGTGGCAGGCGCGATAGAAATCCGGGCGCAGCAGGAGGTCTTCCGGCGGGTAGCCGCACAACGCCAGCTCCGGCGTCAGCAGAATGCGCGCACCGCGCGACCTGGCCTCGGCCGCGCAGTGAACGATGCGGTCGACGTTGCCCGTCAGGTCACCGACGGTGGCGTTGAACTGGGCAACGGCGACGCGCAACATACAGCCTAGTAGTTCGGCTTGTCTTTCGCGTCGTTAAAGGTCTTGACGCCCGACTCGATCTCTTTCTTGGCCTCTTCGGGACCGCGCCAGCCGCTCACCTTGACGAACTTGCCCGGTTCGAGATCCTTGTAATGCTCGAAGAAGTGCGCGATCTGATCGAGCAGCAGGGTCGGCATGTCAGCAAACGTCTGCACGTTGCGGTACATCGGTGTCAGCTTGTCGACCGGGACGGCGAGCAGTTTGGCGTCCTCGCCGGCTTCGTCGACCATCGCCAGCATGCCGATCGGGCGGCAACGGACGACAACGCCGGGCGGCAGCGAGAAGGGACTGACAACCAGCACATCGACCGGGTCGCCGTCACCGGCGATCGTATGCGGAATGTAGCCGTAGTTGCAGGGATAGTGCATCGAGGTCGACATGAAGCGATCGACGAAGATGGCGCCGCTATCCTTGTCCACTTCGTACTTGACGGGGTCGGAATGGGCGGTGATCTCGATGATGACGTTGAAATCGTTGGGAAGGGACTTGCCGGAAGGAACGTTGTTAAGGGCCATCGTTGTCTCTCTGCAGTATGTGGTTTGAGAACTGGTGATTATAACGCCGTGCTATCGGGAGTCAGCCCCACGCCGCAAGAAACTCTTGCCAGTGCGGGGCATTTATCTTGCCCAGTTGCGCCTTGACGAACGCGCATTCGGCACTTTCTTCTTCTGCTGTCAGTTCGCCGCGCAGGCGGCGGAAGCGGTTATAGACGAGATAGGTATTGATCACGTCGGTTTCGCAGTAGTCACGAATCTCGCCGCTCTTGCCGGCCTGCCAGGCCTCCCAGACCTTGCCGCCGTCCATGCCCAGCTTTCCGGGAAAGCCATAAAGCTTGGCCAGGTCGTCGAGCGGCGCGTTGGCGCGGGCGTTGTAGAGCGCCAGCAGGTCCATCAGGTCGAGGTGGCGGGTGTGGTAGCGGCTGATGTAGTTGTTCCACTTGAAATCACGCGAATCGGCATAATCACCGTCGCCGAGATCCCAATAGCGCGGCGCGGCGACGCCGTGCAGCATGCCGCGATAATGCAGCACCGGCAGATCGAAGCCACTGCCGTTCCAGGACACGATCTGCGGCGTGAACTTTTCGATACCATCGAAAAAGCGCTGAATGATCGCCCCCTCGTTCAGGTCGGGTTCCGACAGTGACCAGACTTTCAACCCCTCACTGGTGCGCAGCACGCAGGAGATAGTGACGACGCGCTGCAGATGCAGTTGCAGAAAATCATTGCCGGCTTTCGCCCGGCGCTGCTGGAAAGCCAGCTCAGCGACCTCATCGTCGGAAAGCTCGGGCGGCAGGTCGTTGAGCCGGCGCAGTCCGGCGACATCGGGAATGGTCTCGATATCGAAGACCAGAACCGGTTTCATGCCGGGAAAACGCCGGTCGACAAATATCGGTCGCCGCGGTCGCAGATAATGCTGACGATGACTGCGTTCCGCAGCGTTGCCGCGAGGCGCAAGGCAACCGAGACGCCGCCCCCCGACGAAATTCCGGCGAAAATTCCCTCTTCCATGGCCAACCGGCGGGTCATCGCCTCGGCATCGGCCTGGCTGACATATTCGATGCGGTCAACGTTGGTATTATCGTAAATTTTTGGCAGGTAGGCCTCCGGCCATTTGCGGATGCCGGGGATCTGGCTGCCTTCTTCCGGCTGGCAGCCGACGATCTGGATCGCCGGGTTCTGCGCCTTGAGGAAAGCCGAGGTGCCCATGATGGTGCCGGTCGTGCCCATGCTGGAAACGAAATGCGTAATCTTGCCTTCGGTGTCGCGCCAGATTTCCGGGCCGGTGCCTTCGAAGTGGGCGAGCGGATTATCCGGATTGGCAAACTGGTCGAGGATAATTCCCTTGCCTTCGTCGCGCAGTTTTTCGGCGACGTCGCGCGCCAGCTCCATGCCGCCATCCCTCGGCGTCAGCACCAGTTCGGCACCGAAAGCGCGCATGGTCTGGCGGCGTTCGATGCTCTGGTTTTCCGGCATGACGAGGATCATCCGGTATCCTTTCATCGCCGCCGACATCGCCAACGCGATGCCGGTGTTGCCGGAGGTCGCCTCGATCAGCGTCTCGCCTGGCTTGATGTCGCCACGCGCTTCGGCACGGACAATCATTGACAGCGCCGGGCGGTCCTTGACCGAACCGGCCGGGTTGTTGCCTTCCAGCTTGGCAAGAATGACATTGCCGCGTTGCTCGTTTTCCTTACCGGAAATACGCACCAGGCGCACCAGCGGCGTGTTTCCGACAAAATCCTGCAGGGTTTTATACATTCTTGTTCAGCCATTCCACGTATTGGGCGACGCCCTCCTCGACCGTAGCCATCGGCGCAGCGTACCCGGCAGCACGCAGCCGGGACAGATCACCCTGTGTGAATGCCTGGTACTTGCCCTTCAATGCCTCGGGGAAAGCGATGTATTCGAGCAAGCCTTGTGCCCGCAGTTCCTCCAGGGTCAATGGCGGCTCGTTTTTTGCCTTGCGGCAGCCGTTCACCGCAGCAACGGCGACATCATTGAAGCTCTGCGAGCGGCCCGAGCCCAGATTGAATATTCCGGATTTCTCCGGATGATCGAGGAAGAACAAATTGACTTTGGCGACATCGCCGACGAACACGAAGTCGCGCATCTGACCACCGTTCTCATAGCCATGCGAACCTTCGAACAACTTGACCTTGCCGTCGGCGCGAAACTGGTTGAAGTTATGGAAGGCGACTGAGGCCATCCGTCCCTTGTGTGTCTCACGTGGGCCATACACATTGAAATAACGGAAACCGACGATCTGCGACGACGGTCCCTTGACCAGCCGCTGGCGAACGACCTGATCGAACAGGAATTTGGAATAGCCATAAACATTGAGCGGCCCCTCGTACTGGCGCTCTTCCTTGAAGATGGCGGTGCTGCCGTAGGTCGCCGCACTGGACGCATAAAGAAACTGGACATCCTGGTCCTGGCACCAGTCGAGCAGGATCATCGAGTAGCGGAAATTGTTCTCCATCATGTAGCGGCCGTCGGTCTCCATGGTGTCGGAGCACGCCCCTTCATGGAAGATGGCATCGATTTCGCCGTCGAAATGGCCAGCCTGGATACGCTCGATGAAGTCGTGCTTGTCGAGGTAGTCAGCAATTTCGCAATCAACCAAATTTCTGAACTTGTCCGCTCGGGTCAGGTTATCAACCGCGATGATCCGCGTGATGCCGCGCTCATTGAGCGCCTTGACGATATTGGAACCGATAAAACCGGCGGCGCCGGTGACGACTGTGTACATGGCTTTTCCTTACAGCGCTGCGATGAGTTCCTGGCGGGTGACAACCGCCGTACCAAGCTTTCCGACGACAATGCCGGCCGCCACATTGGCAACCCGAATTGCTTCGGCCCAGTCGGCGCCGGCGGCAATCATTACGGCCAGCGTGGCGATCACCGTATCGCCGGCACCCGAGACATCAAAGACTTCCCTGGCCTTGGCTGGCTGGTGATGCGTTTCGCCGTCGGCGAACAGGGTCATGCCTTCCTCGCTGCGCGTGACCAGCAAGGCATCGAGACCCAATTCGCCGCGCAGTTTCTGGGACCTGGCCATCAAATCGTCTTCCGAAGACCAGCGACCGACGACTTCCCGCAATTCCGAGCGGTTCGGGGTAATCACGGTCGCGCCGGCATACTTTCCCCACTCGTCGCCCTTCGGGTCGACCAGTACCGGCTTGTCGGCAGCACGCGCGATGCGAATCATCTCGGCAATGTGGGTCAGCCCCCCCTTGCCGTAATCGGAAAGGATCACGACATCGGAATCGGCAACCCGCCGTTCGAAATCCGCGAGCTTGGCCTGCAGGATTTCGTGTGACGGGGGCGTTTCGAAATCGATCCGCAGCAACTGCTGCTGGCGACCGATGACGCGCAGCTTGACGATGGTGTCGAGATCGTCATCGACATGCAGGCCGGCATCGATCTGCCCCTCGTCGAGCAGGCGGGACAACGTGCGTCCGGCATCGTCGTCACCGACCACCGACAGCAGTGCCGTGACGGCACCCAGCGATGCGGCGTTGCGCGCCACGTTGGCGGCGCCGCCCAGGCGCTCTTCCTGGCGTTCGACCTTGACCACGGGAACAGGCGCTTCCGGCGAAATGCGGTTGACTTCGCCGAACCAGT
>Ga0209310_1000666_pt1 | contig 34777 bp, 37 predicted proteins | sample AD_UKC030_MetaG_FD_184415 | JGI IMG/M metagenome (GOLD analysis project Ga0209310, IMG submission 184415) | Active sludge microbial communities of municipal wastewater-treating anaerobic digesters from USA - AD_UKC030_MetaG (SPAdes) (version 2) | ecosystem: Engineered > Bioreactor > Anaerobic >...
CGGCCCCGACCAGCGCCGCGTCGCCAAGAGCATCAACTTCGGCCTGATCTACGGCATGAGCGCCTTCGGCCTCGCCCGCCAGCTCGGGCTCGAACGTAGCGCGGCGCAGACCTACATCGACCGCTACTTCGCGCGTTACCCCGGCGTCGCCCGTTACATGGAAGAGGCGCGCGAGTCGGCCCGCCAGCACGGCTACGTCGAAACCGCATTCGGCCGCCGGTTGTGGTTCCCGGAAATCCGCTCGAGCAACGGCAATCGCCGCCAGGGCGCCGAGCGTGCGGCGATCAACGCACCGATGCAGGGAACGGCGGCCGATCTCATCAAGCTGGCGATGATCGCCGTGCAGAGCTGGCTGGAAAACTCGGCCCTGAAATCACGTCTTGTACTGCAGGTGCATGACGAACTGGTGCTCGAAGTGCCGGACGACGAATTGATGGAAATCCGCACCCACCTGCCGCGGCTGATGGGTCATGTGGCCCGACTCAAGGTGCCGCTTGTCGTCGAGGTCGGTGTCGGGCCGAACTGGGAAGCGGCGCACTGACCCGAGCAGCTTAACTCCTTGTTCGACATGCATGAGAAACTTTTGCCGAGAACAGCCCTGTCCTTTTCCACCCCTGACCTAACCAACAAATGAAACTTCTGAGCCACCTGAGCTATTTAATTTACTGGATCAGCGGAAAACGAAGTTTCAAGAAAGCATCACTGCTCTTAACCAGACACAGCTTTTCACAGAAAAAGACCATAAAGATCCTTGAGCAGGCCGGTGCGATATTCAACAAACCAGCAACCATTCGCAGCCCCTTATTCATTGACGAAGGCGCGAAACTGGTAATCGGCGAGCGCGTATTTATCAATTTCGCCCTAACTGTAATTGGTACTGGAAAAATCACAATTGAGAGAAACTCGCTGATTGGTCCAAACGTAACACTCATTACCGCTTCACATCACATGAATCCGGAGCAGCGACTCGCAGATCGATCAGCCATCACGAACGACATTCATATTGGAGAAAATGTCTGGATCGGCGCGAATGTAACGGTCTGCCCCGGAGTGTCCATTAGCAGCAACACGACAATCGGCACCGGCAGCGTCGTCACAAAAAATATCCCTGACAATGTTTTTGCGGCAGGTAATCCTTGCGTAATTCTGCGCAATTTTTGCGAACCCGAAAAACCCGGCTAAGCCGGAAGATTGATACCCGGATTGCAATCCCAGCCGATAGCTGCAGCCTTGCCAGGCAATTTTTTCATGGCTCGGATGAAGAGGCAGCCAGTTTCAACCATACCATGCTCATACCTAACCAAAACCAGAGAAGAATCCAGTTGAGATTCTCCACATTGCCAATCACTCCGTAAGCGCCCAGAGCAGCAGCAGTAAGCGCAACGCCTGAAAGGGCAAAACTCCTATCTGATCCTCCGGCAACAACCCCGCTCTGTGCACCACGGCCTACCAGCCAGACAGTCTGACCAAGCAAAATGAGCAAAATCAACAACGCCGGCAATCCCGCCGCAAAACCAAGAGCAAGAAAGAAACTGTGCGGCCCGATGGATTTTTTGATAGTCCAATGCTCTGCCATGGCTGACCGACGGTTGAATTCCTCATGGAACACATCGTCACCGAGACCGTAGCCCAACAATGGCCGATCGCGAATCATCTCGACCGCCGGCCCCCAAGTTCCCGAAGTGCGATTGCTGGTGTCCATCCCCTGCTGAATTCTGTTCTGCACAAGCTCCGAAGGAATGATTGCCAGACCGGCAATCACCACAATGGCCATACCTACGAAAAACCCCAAAAGGAGGTGCCGGCTTCGGAGAAAGCCCAGAAAAATCAGCACGACGACAATAGTCCCAAGCCACGCTCCGCGCGAACCCGTCGCCAAAATCATCAACATCGATAGAATAGTGAGTGCCCAGCCGACCATCGCAACCCAGCGCTGGCGGCTCGCCAAGGCAAACCAAAGCAGGAATGGCAGACCAAATACCAGCTTCACCGCAAAGCGACGATGCAGATGAATATCTTCGGGGATTTTTCCCAACACGATCAATTCGTGGACATATTGGGCAAAATTACGGGCCAGCAGCAACGAGGCAGCAAATACAAAGGTTGCCATGACCCATTCCCAGCGCCGTCTGTCCCGCACATGGTTAACAAACAACCAGGGAATCAGCAAGGGTAGCAAAAAACCAAGAAAAAACTGCTCCGGCGCAAGGCGTAAAGTAGACCCTGAAAGACTGGCAATGACAACAATTACGACAAATACGATTGCCGTGAACATCATCCGGCGAAGCGTCGGATGCAGGTCGCCCCAGTGAAAATATCTACAAACCAACCAGCCCCCGATCGACAAGACGCCGAACAGGAGCAGCGCTGCTCTCCATGCCAGTTTGACGTCCGGATCGCGAAGCACCAGCGCTATCAGAAGTAGCAAGCCGGCAAACAGGAATCCGTCCAGTCGCTGGAACAACCGGGATGGCCCCGGGTCAGCCATGGCCAACCGCCATCACATTATTTTTTTGTCGAGACACCTTCTCGACGATCACGCGCAAACGTCCCGCGCGCGCCTGCCAGGTAAATTCCCGAGCCTTGATTGCCAAGCGTGCGCCCATCACTTGCGCCCGCCCAGGATCATCCACCAGGCCACCGATTGCCCCGGCCAACGATTTCGAATCCCCAGGCATGAACCAGGCGGCTTCATCCGGTTCGAGAACTTCGTGCAGGACAGGCAAGTCGCTCACCACGACAGCACAACCTGCTGCCATATATTCGAACAATTTGATCGGCGAAGTAAAATCGCTGACCGAGCCGGCTCGATTAGGCAAAACGGCAATACAGGCGCGCTGAAGTCGATTCAGCACTTCCTCATGAGGTAGATGGCCGACAAATTCAACCTGCGCCCCCTCTGGTGACACTTGGTCGCGCAATCGCGAGACTCCCTTCCCGTCGCCACCAATTATCGTGATTTTGCACCCTGGCAACTCGCGGGCAGCGACGATCAGGTCGTCCACTCCCTTCCAGTCAAAAAGGCTGCCGGCATAGATGATTTCCTGCCGCGCATTGCTCCAGACTTTCTTCCCGGGCATCTCCGGAAGTCTGGTTGCGCTGGGAACGATGAAGAAATCACGTTTCATCTCGAAATACCGGTTCAGCGCATCGGCCAATCCTTGCGTAATGGCAATGACGGCAGCAGCATTCTTTAAGACAGATGCTTCCCGCGAAAATAGTTTTGGTGCAGGCGCCGAGAAAACTTCATGCGCTTCATAGATCAACGGCAGTGCCGGAAACGCCTTGAGCATCATACTGGCCAGTTTGACATGGCGGGCGAACGCTACTCGCGGCATACCCTCCTCTTTAGTCGACTGCCTTTTGAACCAGGCGCGCAAGCGCAAGAGAAAAAAGCGATTCGAATGCATGCGCAACCGTGCAAAAGGCCACGGTAGACCGCGCGACAGCGGAACCAAACGGACATTCGCCGGACATGTCATCCCATAGTGAAGGAATGGATCGTCGATGCCTTCAACCGGAACAAACGCAAGATCCACCATCGTGCCTGACTCGGCCAAGGCCTTGACTGTATTTATCACCTGCACTGCCCGTGCTTTGCGCAAAGGCAGGGGTTCAGGAAACACATAAAGTAGGCGCGGCGCCTTCATGTTTCAGATTCGGCGCTGACTGCCGCCAGTCTCGGCAGCACGCAGAGCCACCAAAAGACGTTCGGCAGCTTGCCTCCAGGTAAACTCGGTCTCGATTCTCCGCCTTGCAGTATTACCCATGCGCTCACGTTGCTGGCTTGAGGCAGCCATTTCAGCCATTGCTCCGGCACAAGCGACAACATCGCCAAGAGAAAAAAGCCGGCCGCAACTACCCTCGTTACCGATCACTTCTGGCATGCCCCCGTTGTAACTGGCGACCACCGGAAGACCGCAGGCCATCGCCTCAGCCACGGAAATCCCGAAAGCCTCTTCGCCCAACCCTGGAAACAAACCGACATCGGCACAGGCATACAATCCTGGAAGCTCTGCGTGGGGCACCGCGGAGTGAAAAATAACGCGCCCATCAACGCCGAGATCGCGAGCCAAGCGCTTGAGGCGTTCCAACGCCTCACCATTGCCTACCACCAACATCTTTACTGGAAAATTAGAGAGCACCGGTTTCGCCAGCGCCTGAACCGCAAGATGAAGGCCTTTCAAGCCAACGATACGGCCGGCGAAGATAAAGACGACATCCTCAGGTTGCAAGCCAAGTTCAAGGCGACGCTTCTCATCACGCTGACCTGGCACGAAACGCGCAGTATCGACGCCATTGAACATAACGCCCACTTGGCGCTTGAAATGTCCGTAATTCTGCTGGGCATTGAAATGGCTGCACGCCACCATCGCCTTGATTCGGCCCGCCAGCCAGCGATCCCCGCGCATGAAATCCGTTCCGCCGCTCATGAACGCAAATCGGGTTGGATGACTCTCCGGCATCAGGCGTGGCCAGAAAAAATCGAAGGGTTTGGTCAGAATCACCCAATCATGCCGGGCGGTAACCACATCCGCCCTGGCATTTCTTGCAAAGCTGATCCGCTCGGCAAGTTTCCGGAAACGTGTCCCAAAATTAGGAAAGCGTTCGCGAGACCTGAACGGATATGTGCAAACGGCAACGGATCGTCCCTCGAGATCAGCACGCGCCGTTCCTTCACCGCCGTAGATCGTTACTTCATGTCCGAGATCGGTCAAGGAAATCGCCAATTGCCAGACTGCGGTCTGGACGCCTCCGAACGACACCGTAGTTGTCACATCGATAAAGGCAATTCTCATCAAGCCTCCGTCGCCAAAGCACGTTCCACGTGTTCCCAAACGTTGTCGACTGCTATTGCATCCATCGTGCAACTCGTCGATGCCCGATCCAGGTCGACCGGATGCTCGACCACACCCAAATATCTTGGATGCTCAAGCGGCGCAAGATAGCGTCCCGGATGCAGACAGTGATACATCGCCACCATCGGAATTCCCAACGCGCCGGCCAGATGGGTGGGGCCGGTATCGACGCCGACATAGAGGTCAAGCTTCGCCATCAGCGCAAGCGTCTGCCGCAAGGAGAGCTTGCCGGCCAAGGAATGACAACGGCTACCAAGCGCCTTTGCCAGCGCCTCCCCGGCCACAGCATCAGGCCGATCACCAAAGATCAGAATTTGGGCTTCCGGATACCTGGCAAGTAGCCGCTGGCCCAGATTTTCAAAATTTTCCTGTGGCCAGTTCCGATATGCCTTGGTTGGAAAACTGGCAATCTGGAAACCGACGCGCGGCCGTTTATCTCCGCAATGATCGATGAACCAACTCGCAGCAAACTTATGTTCTGCTTCTGTCACTTGATAGTCCAGACGCCTGGAAGATGGCTGTATCTGCAAGACATCAAGCCAGCGCAAGCGATCGTCGACTGCGTGCAGAATCCCCTTGTCCGGAACCATCGCCAATAGCCTGCTATCAATGTCCGGATTGCCGCTGGGCAGAGCAACCACCTGCCGTGCCGCACGCAACGCGTAACTGAGCAGCGCAGGCTCATGACCGAAGACCAGCGCCAAGTCGTAACTCTTGCCCAACCAACCCATGAAAGGTGCTGAGCGTTTGCTGATCGCCGCGCTCTGGTCAATCTGCGGCAATCCCTGAAGCACATCGACACGCTTGGGGTGGGCGAGACAAACGATCTCGGCTTCCGGATACGCGGCGCGTAATGCACGCAAAACCGGAACGGCCAGAATCGTGTCACCAATTCGCGCAACGTTGATCACCAGGATGCGGTCGATCGGGCCGATCAATTCACGCTCACTCACAAGTACAAACCCTTGATCATCTTGCAGCCCGCATTGCAGCATAAATTCCGCCAAGCCACGGTGCCGCATACAGTCGGGTACGTCGCAACAACCAGTTTCCGGATTTTTCCTTGGTCACAATACGCCCGATACGGTCGACGGCGGAATTCGGTCTGTTTACGCTCGGCTCCGTCGTATAGAAATGCTTGAAGCCCAAACGTTTCGCAGTCGTTAGATATTGATCGTCATAGTACCCCTGCGGCCAGCACAGATGGTTACTGTGCACGCCAAGCCTCTTTTCAAGCTGTCGCCGCGATTCTGTCAAGTCATCGACCAATGCAGTTTCGCGTTGCATTGGATCTGACAAAATTTTGTCCCAGCGAGTATGGGTGTGCGTATGAGAATGAAACTCAAAAATCCCGGCAGACTGCAAGCGCTCGGCTTCGGACCAACGCAAGACAACACTATCCGCAGCGCCGTTTGCTATACGCCGTTTGCACTCACGGTGATCCGGTGTTTCCTGAAGGCCTTCGCGAACCGGACCATCACCCATCCAGCCAGTGACTGCAAAAATGACCGCCTTGAGGCCACATGCTGCCAGTACCGGGGCCGCATACACCTGATTGTCAAGATAAGCATCGTCGAAAGTCACGATACAGGTCTTTGCCGGTAGCGGATCCCCTCGAAAGAAGCGTACAGCTTCGTCAAGACCAGCCGTGCGCCAGCCTGCTGTTGCAAGCGCCTCCATGTGGTTCCGAAAAATCCCGGGGGAAACCGTTACCAGCCCCGGATTCGGACTGACATGGTGATACATCAGGATCGGCAGTGCGGCAGCGGCCGGCATCAATGCCTCTGTTCTTGCAACTCGGCGTAAAGCGTCTCCATGCGCTGCGCCATGACTTCGCGGGAGAACTCGCTTCCCATGCGGCGCCGTGCATTGTCGCCAAACGCACGGCGACGTACCGGGTCCCCGAGAAGCCCAATGATCGCCTGAGCCAATGCGGGCGGATTTTTTGGCGGCACCAGCACCCCGGTTTCGTCATTCACAACCACTTCAGGGACCCCGTCGACCTCGGTAGCAACCACCGGCAGGCCTACGGCTCCCGCTTCGATGAACGCCGTACCCAGCGCTTCCTGATGTGTCGGGAGAACAAACAAGTCAAGCGACTGGAGAACATTCATCACATCACGACGCAAGCCGAGCATGTGCACCCGCGCTTGCAGGCCAAGTTCACCAATCAACCGCAGCAAATTCTCGGTTTGCGGGCCATCACCGGCTATCACGAAATGAGTCTCGGGAAATTCCGCCAAAACGTTCTGCGCTGCCCGCAACAGATCGGCATGGCCTTTCTTAACCCGCAGAATCGCCACGGTTCCAACCAGAATCGTTCCGACTGGCAGATTCAATTCGCTTCTCAGCGTGCCGCCACCTGCCTGGGGCGTGTAGCGGCTCAAGTCGATTCCAGTCGGAATCGACACTACCTGCAAAGGCGGCACGCCGGCAGAAACCAGATAGTTGCGTACGTAACTGCTGACTGCGACAACCTTGTCCGGCAAGGTGCCATAGGTAAATTTCGACGTGATCGGCAACGCCAGATGCCGCGTCCGGACAATACGCGGCCGCGTTCGCCCAAGACTGCGCGCCGCCATGCCGGCCAGCTGGGTATCCCGACCACTGTGGGTATTGACAATATCAGCACGGAAATCGCGCATCAGGCGACGCAGCTTGAGGATGGCGGGCAAATCGAGCGCACCGCGCATGTCGACCGCAAAAGTCTGGAAACCCGCCTCTTTCCCGCGCTCGAGAATACGGGCGCCCGGCCGGCTGACCACCGCCATCTCGTGCCCGCGTTCACGCATGGCAATCATTTCGTTCAACGTGCGATTTTCCTGGCCACCCCAGCCGGTCGAAGACTCGCTATGCAATACCCGCATCAGGCCGCACCTTCCTCAGCCTTCTGCATCCGGTAGAGACGGGCATAAAGTCCATCCAGCGCCAGTAGTTCCGTATGCGAACCTTCTTCCTGCTTCTCGCCATGAGCAAGCGTCACGATACGGTTGGAACGTTCGATGGTCGACAACCGGTGAGCAATGACCAGCGTGCTGCGACCACGCATCAATTCGTCGAGCGCGGCCTGAACATGGCGCTCGGATTCGGTATCAAGCGCAGAGGTCGCCTCGTCAAGAATCAGGATCGGTGCGTCCTTCAACAAGGCGCGAGCGATGGCCAGGCGCTGGCGCTGTCCACCAGAGAGCTTGACGCCATTCTCGCCGATCATCGTATCCAGGCCATCCGGCAACGCATCAATGAACTCCAGGGCATGTGCAGCTTTTGCGGCGACGCGGATTTCTTCGCGCGTGGCGTTGTGCTTGCCACCGTAAGCAATATTGGCGCCTATCGTATCGTTGAACAAAACCACATCCTGACTGACCAGCGCGATGTTGTCGCGCAGGTTGGCAAGGCTGATATTTTGCAGGTCGTGGCCATCGACACGGATAGTGCCACCATCCACCTGATAGAAACGCGGCAGCAGGTTGGCTGCCGTTGTCTTGCCACTTCCCGAAGGCCCAACCAGGGCCACGCATTCACCGGGCCGTACGGTCAGCGAAACAGAATTGAGCGCCGGACGATCGGCGCCGGGGTAAGTGAAGGTTACCCGGTCGAACTCGACCAGACCCTTGGCGCGACCCAACTCTTCCTTGCCCTTGTCTTCCTCGGTCGCCTCGTCAATTAACGAGAAGACGCTTTCAGCGGCAGCCAGACCACGCTGGATCGGTGCATTGACGTCGGTAATCCGGCGCAGTGGCGGCAGTATCATCAGCATGGCCGTGATGAAGGAGACAAAACTGCCCACCGTGGTCTGGTCATTGGACGCCTGTTTGAGGGCAACTCCCATGATGATCGCCACGCCTGATGCTGCAAAAAATTGCACGATCGGGCTTTGCGCGGCAGTCGCCATCGTGGCGCGCATGGCGAACCGGCGCTGCTCGCGCACCGATTTCCAAAAGCGCGCTTCCTCATAACTCTGGCCGCTGAATATTTTGACCACCTTGTGGCCCTCGATGGATTCCTGCAGAACCTGGGTTATCTTGCCCATCGCCTCCTGCTGCCCCTTGGCGACGCTACGCAGGCGCTTGCTGAAGGTGCGCACGACAAACGCAATGAACGGTACGACACTGATGGTAATCAGGGTCAATTTCCAGTTCAAATAAAGCAACCAGGCCATCAGGCCAGCGATTGTCAGCGAATCCCGGATCAGTGAAGTCAGTGCGTTGGTAGCTGCACCGGTGACATTCGTCACGTCATACATGACGCGCGACATCAGGCGCCCGGACAGGTTGTCGCCATAATATCGCGTCGGAAGCCTTATCATGCGGGCGAACATCGCCTGACGCAGCTCGGTCACGACATTATTCGAAACCCAGCTCATCAGGTACTCGCCGATAAATCCGAAAATCGCCCGGACCAGGAACACCGACATGATAAAAACGGGATAGATCAGCCAGTCCCATGGCCCGGCTGCACTGGAAAAACCTTCGTCGAGAATCTTTTTCATCACCGCCGGGAGCACCGGCTCGGTCAATGACGACAAGCCCATGGCCACCATGGCGACAACAAATGCTTTCCAGTACGGACGAACATAGGTCAGTAGCCGGACATACAACTCGCGGCTGCTCATGTTACTGGCCATGCGACTTCCTGAAGGGAAATTGAATGGCTGGAATTATACCTGCCTGCCAGTTGCCCCACCCAGCGTGCAGTACAAGGTCAACAGGCGATCCGCCATGGCTGTCAGCGTCAGCGGTTCGGCGGCAGCACGCGCGGCTTGGCGTGCGACGGCGTTGCCGGCGAGACTACAGAGATCATCCAGTCGGGTCGCCAACATCTCGCGGTCCAGCGCATCGACCACCCAGCCATTGACGCCGGAATCAACCCAGGCCTGCGCGCCGCAGGTTGTGCTGGTCACGATCGGCAGTCCGCAGGCCAGCGCCTCGAGCGCTGCATTCGGGCAGGGATCGTACAGCGTCGGCAGCACGAAGCCGTCGGCGGCGCCGTACCAGGGCCGCACATCCCGCAACGGGCCGGTGAAATGAACGCGCCCGGCCAGCCCCAGGCTTGCCGCGAGTGACTGCATCGCCTTCAGCTTGCGATCAGCGCCGACGATGACCAGATGCGCCTCACTCGTAGTTGCTGCGGCAAAGGCGCGCAGCAGTTGCGGAACACCCTTGCGTTCGAAGCCGCTGCCAACGAAAAGCAGCAGTGGCACATCCTGCGGAATAGCCGCCTGCGCCCTGGTCGTCACGCGAAATTTGGCAACCAGTGATGGGTGAAAGACGGCGGTATCGACACCATTATAGATGACCGGCAACTTCTCAGGTGGCAGTCCGTAGTAACTGCTTACTTCCGCTGCAACCATTGGCGAATTGCAAATTACCGCGCGCAACGCCGGATGCTGAAACATCGCCTTTTCCGCGGCCAGAACGTAACGGTGATAAGCGGAAATACTCTGTAACAAGCGCTGCAACGGCCCCAGCACACGTGCCCGATGTTCCAGCCAGGCGGCGTGCACACCATCACCGGCGCGAAAGATCATGCAGCCGGGAATGCGCTCGTGCGACTGCGTGATAGCGAAGCCGCCATGCGCCATTTCGCGCTGGGCGCAGGCAGCAAAGCTGCGATCGCGCGCCGTTCGCCCGCCGAACAACCGCGAGTAGGGCGGGTCACAGGTGATCTGGCGGAAGCCTTCGCGTGGCGCGCCATCCCAGTTGCGCGTGATCAGCGTGACCTCGGCACCCTCGCCGGCCAGCGCGCCCAGCGCCCGTTCGACAAAACGCTCGGCGCCGCCGTAGGGGTTATAGCGCTGGCGAATAATGGCGATTTTCATGTCCGCCATTCTAGTTGGCCCTAGTGGCGTTAGCTGTGAATTTCAACGGTCGTCAGCGACCCGTATGCGAAAACCAATTGCGGCCACTCAGCAGGCGGTTCGTTGCGCCAGTGGGCAACGAGAACGCGGATCACCCCGGCGTGGGTGACGATGATTGCTTCCGGCACTTCCAACCCGGCAACAAAATCGAGCGCTCGTTGTTGCACGGCGCGCGGCGATTCGCCGCCCGGTGGCGCGTAAGCGCCGACATCGTTGGCCCAGGCATCCAGTTCGGCGCGCGGAATTTCATCCCACGGCCGACCTTCCCAGGACCCGAAATTCATTTCGGCGAGTCGCTCGTCGGTCGCCGCTTGTGCCGACAGTTGCACCGCCAGTTCACGGCAACGTTTTAACGGACTGCTCCAGACCGGCAAACCGGCGGGCAATACAGGCCTCAAAGACGCTGCGACAGCACCCGCATTTTCGGCCGGAATATCCAGTTGACCGTAACAGATACCGGGCGCAACCAGAGGCTGCGGGTGGCGGATCAAGTGGAGGACCATCAGCCGAAGACATTGCCCAGCAGCGCGACGGTAACCGTCACCGCGCCAAGCAACAGATTGGTCGCTACCAGAAGGCGAATGCGGTTCATCGCCGCCCCAGCCACCGGCCAGTCCTTGACCGTCACACCTTTGACGAGGCGCGGGTAATACATGAAGTAGATGACGGCGAAGATGGCCGCCATCCACAGGCCGATACTCGCCATGACATGCCAATGAAGCGGTGCCTGTGCGAAACCGACCGTTGCCATGGCCGCGAATCCCGAGACCAGAATGGCGACGATGCTGACCGCAACCGCCGTGAAAAAGCGACCGAGCACCGCCGCGAGCAAAGGCAGGCGTTGCGGCGGCTGCAGTTGCGCTGCAGCGACCGGCCGCAGACAGACATGCGCGAAGAACATGCCGCCAATCCAGACAATTACGCCTGAAAGATGCAGCAGAAGCAGGAATGAACGCATTTGGGCTGATTGTCGAAGAACGGTGGAATGCGAATGATACGACCGGAGCGCCCGGAGTGGGCGCCGATCCTGGACTCAAGCCCGTAACCAGATCAGGCAGCGATTGTTGGAAGGCATCGCGCGATCCTCGAGCATTTTCAGTCCGGCCTTTTCCGCCAGTTCGTTCACCTTCTCGAAGTCACGAATTCCCTGATGCGCTGCCTTTTCCTTGAGCCAGCGGTCGAAGGCCGCATTGCTCTCGCTGGTAAATTGGCCGCCATAGTTGAAAGGGCCATAGAAGCTGACCTTGGACTTTTCGGCAAGGACACCGGGCAATCCGGCAAACAGGCGCTCGACGGCTGTCCACGGCATGATGTGTAGCGTATTGGCGCTGAAAACGGCGTCGTAGCGTTGCGCTGGCCACACCTGCATGACATCGAGCTCGAGTGGCGGCGGCGTATTGGGGAGCACCGCTTCGTCCAGCCAGGCGCCGATTCCGGGCAGGTTTTCCGGACGATCAGACGTTTGCCAGATCAGGTGCGGCAAACGGGCAGCAAAGAAAACCGCGTGCTGGCCCGTGCCACTGCCAATTTCGAGCACCGCGCGGCGGTCGTGAAAATACTCTTCGAGGACGGCAAGAATCGGCTCGCGATTTTTATCGCAGGAAGTTGCGTAGGGTTTTTCCATGGCCGTCAGTGTAGCTCGCCCCTGCATCAGCCCGGCCAATGCGCAACAAAGCCAAGGTAGAAGGCAAGTTCGCTGACCTGCTGTGTCGCACCCAGACAGTCACCGGTGTAACCCCCCAGCCAGCGCTTGAATTTGGCGGCCAGCCACCAGGTAGAGATTGCCGCCAGCACGCACCCGGCAAGGGCATTTTCCAGCGACAGCGGGATCAGTGCGAGCAATACAAAAAACAGGGCGACCGCCAATTCAACAGCGGAAAGTTGTGTTGCCAGCGGCTTGGCCTTGCTCAACAAGTCTTCGCGCACATACGTCATGGTCGCCAGCAACAGGGTCGAGCAAAAGCGCGACGCAGCATGACCGGCGAGCAGTGCCCAGGGAACCAGGGCCGCATCCAAAGAATTCAGCAACAAGAATTTGCCAAGCAGCGCCAGCACCATTGCCACCACGCCATAGCTGCCAACCCGCGAGTCCTTCATGATTTCGAGGATGCGCAGCTTGTCCCAGCCGCCACCGAGACCGTCGACCGTATCCGCCAGTCCGTCCTCATGGAAGGCGCCGGTGGCGTAGATGGTCGCCGCCATCGACAGCAGCACGGCGACCGGCTGCGGCCAGAGCCGCATGGCGCCAAGGAACACCAGCGCGCCGATGCTGCCGACCAGCAGGCCGACAGCCGGAAAATAACGCGCCGAGCGGTTCAGCGCCTCGGTGGAATGCCCGACCCAGGCCGGCACCGGCAGCCGCGTGAAGAAGCGGACGGCGCCAAAGAAAGATTCCAGCTCGCGGCGGATCATGCCTTGCCTGCGCTTTCTTCCGCACGTTTTTCAGTACATTTTCCAGATACGCCGGCTGCGGCGAAACTGGCCATTTCGTCGAGAAAGGCGGCAGCCGCTTCGACCAGCGGCCAGGCCAGCGCGGCGCCGGTGCCTTCGCCAAGGCGCAGACCGAGGTCGAGCAGCGGTTCGGCACCGAGTGCCTGCAGCTGCGCACTGTGCCCTGGCTCGGCCGAGCGATGGCAGAAAATGCAGTATTCGGTCAGCGCCGGCGCGAACCGCGCTGCGGTCAACGCGGCGGCACCGACGATAAAGCCGTCGATCAGCAGCGTCATTTTCGCCTCAGCTGCCCCCAGCATGGCGCCGACCATCATCGCGATCTCGAAACCGCCGAATTCAGCAAGGACCGAAAACGGCTGGTCGCTGCCGCCGTTGTTTCGGTAGCGACCAAGCGCCTGTTCCAGCAGCGCCTGCTTGCGTGCCAGGCCGGCATCGTCGAGCCCGGTACCGCGCCCGACACATTCGGCCAGCGCGGTGCCTGTCAGGCAATGCGTGATCAGCGACGCCGAAGCCGTGTTGCCGATGCCCATTTCGCCGAAACCGACGACATTGCAGCCATTGGCCGCGAGGTTGCGGCTGATTTCGGCGCCGCGCACGATGGCCTGCGCGCATTGCTCGTCGGTCATCGCCGGCTGCTCGATGTAATTGGCCGTTCCCGGCGCCACCTTGGCATTGATCAGGCCACGGCGCTTGCCGAAATCGTGCGCGACGCCGGCATCGATCACCGTCAGGTTCATCTTGTTCTGACGAGCGAAAACGTTGATCGCGGCACCCCCGGCGAGGAAATTCTCAACCATCTGCCAGGTCACGTCCTGCGGAAAGGCCGAGACACCGGCCCTGGCCGCGCCGTGATCGCCGGCGAAAACCAGCATTTGCGGCGGACTCAGTTGCGGACTCAGGCTTTGCTGAATCAGTCCGAGCTTTTTGGCAACAGTTTCGAGTTGACCGAGAGCGCCGGGCGGTTTGGTCTTCTGGTCGATTTTCTGTTGCAGCGCCGCAGCCAACCCCTGATCCGGGGCGGCGATGTTGAAACCTGAATGCATCCGATTCTTCCTGTTAAAAATACAAAAAGGGCTTCGCGGCAACGTTCGCAAAAACGCCGCCACGAAACCCTGTCCACAGGCTTCCTGCCCAACAACCCGATACGTCTTCTGGCTTTCGGATCGTCCGGTTTGCCGCGCCTTCCCGGCTTGCACCAGTGGCATCCTGCGACAACCGTCCCCGATTAAAGCGGCGGGCCCGCCCCGGAATGGAGAAAAACTCGCCACCGGGTTCCGTTTCATCGAATCGGAGCAGATTATCCGGCTTGCCGGGAAGCGGCGCAATCACCTAAGCTTGCCGCCATGAAAGAACTGATCATCGGCGGCGCCCGTTCGGGCAAAAGCGCGCTGGCCGAAAGCCGAGCCGCCGCCAGTGCGCACAGGGTCCTCTACGTCGCTACCGCCACCCCGGGCGACCCGGAAATGGCCGCCCGCATCGTCCACCACCGCGCCCGCCGCCCGGCCGACTGGCATTGTGTCGAGGAACCGCTCCGCCTTGCCGACACCTTGCGCGAACTGGCGATACCGACGACCTGCATCGTCGTCGACTGCCTGACCCTGTGGCTGTCCAATCTATTCTTCGCCGGCCAGGCCGCGCAGCAGGCCGAATCCGGGAGGCTCATCGACTGCACGCTGCTGCGCGAGCAGGTCGACGCGCTGCTGGCGACCCTGCCCGGTTTGCCGGGGCAACTCGTTCTCGTTTCCAACGAAGTCGGCTGCGGCATCGTGCCGATGCACCCGGTTTCACGGCTGTTCGCTGACGAGCAGGGGCGGCTCAACCAGCGCGTGGCTGCGTGCTGCGATCAGGTGACGCTGGTCGCCGCCGGCTTGCCGCTGACCCTGAAGTCGCCCCGGACAGCGCAATGAGCCTGGCCATGCTCGATCTGTCGACCTGCTGCAACCCGCAGCCCTGGCCGGTCCCGCCGCCAAGCCCTGAAGGCTGGCGGCGCCTGCCGGACATTGGCGCGTTGCAAAGCACGGCTGCGCGCTACTACGGTAACCCGAACCTGCTTCCGGTCGCCGGTATCCTGGGCGCCATCCGCATGCTGCCCTATCTTTTTCCACCAGCCGTGGTCGCCGCCATCGGTCCGCTGGAAAGTTGCCACACCGAGGCCTGGCAGCGCGCCGGCCATCGCCTGCGTACCCTGCAAAATGCGACCCTGGCGCGCGCCATCGCCGCCACCACGCCGCTGGTGCTGCTCGCCAACCCAAATCCGGTTGACGGCAGCCGGCAAACCCGAACCGTTACGGTCGACGCCGCAAAACAGCTAAAAAAGCGCGGCGGCTGGCTGATTGTCGACGAATCGCTGGCCGATCCTCTGCCGGAATCGAGCGTTGCCGCGCTGGCGGGAACCGATGAAGCGCCCAACCTGATCGTTCTCCGCACCCTCGACACCTTTTTCGGGTTGTCCGGCGCACCCTGCAGCTTCGCCCTCGCCGCTCCCGACCTTCTAACCCGACTCACCGACCTGCTCGCCCCATGGTCATTGCCCGGGCCGCTCGCCGCGACAGCCTATCGGGCGCTGGAAGATAGCGCCTGGCAAGTGGCCGCCCGAACACAACTGACTCTCGCCGGCGAACATCTCGGCACCCTGCTCGCCGCGCATGGCGAAGTGAGCGCAACGCCGCTGTATGCGACGCTGAGTTCACCGCAGGCTGCAGCCTTGCATGCACATCTCGCTCGCTGCAATATTCTGACCCGCCGTTTCGACCAACCCGAATTGCTGCGCTTTGGCCTGCCGGACAGCGCCGCCGCGTGGCAACGGCTCGCCGCCGCCCTCGGCGAATGGAAAAACCGATGAAATTTCGCTGTTTTCTGGCGTTGACCGCAGCGCTCGCACTGTCGTCCACAGCTCATGCCGATCTGTCCTTCAAGGACGACAGCGGCCGCGAAGTCCGTCTCACGTCACCGGCCAGGCGCATCGTCACCCTCGCCCCGCACGCCACCGAGATTCTCTATGCCGCCGGTGCCGGCGACCGGCTGGTCGGCACCGTCGACTACAGCGACTACCCGCCATCAGCGAAAGCCCTGCCGCGCGTCGGCAGTTATGAACGCCTCGACCTCGAAACCATCGCGGCGCTCAAGCCCGACCTCGTCATTGCCTGGGAAACCGGCAACCCCGCCGCACAGGTGGAAAAGCTGCGAGCCCTTGGGTTGACCGTCTATGCCTCGCAGCCCAACCGCATGGAAGACATCGCGGCGCAGCTCGAACGCTTCGGCGAGCTGGCCGGCAGCGAAACAACAGCCAATGCCGCCGCCGCGCAGTTCCGCCAGCGCCTCGAAACACTGCGCCGGAGCAATGCCGGAAAACCGTCGGTACGCGTTTTCTATCAGATCTGGAACAACCCGCTGATGACCGTCGGCGGTCCGCAGATCATCAGCGACGCCATTCGCCTGTGCGGCGGCGAGAACGTCTTCGGCAAACTGCATCAGATGGCACCGACGGTCAGCGTCGAGGCGGTGCTGGTCGCCGATCCGGAAGCCATCATCGCCACCGGCATGGGCGACGCCCGCCCGGAATGGCTGAACGACTGGAATAAATGGAAGCGGATGACCGCCGTCAAGCGCAACAATCTCTTCCATATCAATCCGGACATCATGCAGCGCCACACGCCGCGCATTCTCGACGGCACCGCGCAACTGTGCGCCGATCTCGATTTCGCCCGCAGTCGGCGTCCGCAGATTTGATCCAGAAGAAAGCCAGACCTGGCGCGCTCGTTATAATTGTCCGTCTGAACAGAGGAACCAATCCATGAAATTTATCTTTTCCACCCTCGCCGCTTTACTGCTTGGCCTGTCCGCGCTCCCCGCTCTCGCCGCCGACGCCGTGGCGCCGAACGCCGGTATCGCCGCGATCGAAGCACTCGGCAAGGTCAACGGCATGGCACTTGCCTGCCAACAGCTGGTTATCGTTACCCGCGCCCGCAATGCCGTCATCAACATCGCCCCCAAGACCCGCGACAACGGTGAGCTGTTTGAAAATGCCACCAACGCGGCCTTCCTCGAACAGGGTAAGGGCGCGGCCTGCCCGGATACGGCCAGCTTCGTGGCTGCACTCGACGAGGCCGAAAAGAAACTGCGCGCAGCTTTCCCGGCCGCCAAATGATGCGTTATCTTGCTGCACTCCTGGCCGCACTGATCGTTTGCGCACCGGCCGCCGCCCAATCAGCCCACGACCTGCTGGTCGGCGAGACCCGCGACATCAATCCGCGCTATCTGCTGCAGGACCCGAACGGACGCTCGATCAGCAACGAGGATTTCTCCGGGCGTTTCCAGCTCATCGCCTTTGGCTACACCTACTGCCCCGACGTCTGTCCGACCACGCTGGTCGAAATGGCGGCCATCCTGAAGCAACTCGGGGACCAGGCCAAGCGCGTACAGCCAATCTTCATCACCGTCGACCCCGAGCGCGATACGGCCAAGGTCCTGAAGACCTACACCGAATTCTTTGATCCGCGTATCGTCGGGCTGACCGGCTCGCCGGCACTGGTACGCCGCGCTGCCGACAACTTCAAGATCCGTTACGCCAAGGTACAGGAACCCGGCGCCGAGAATTACACGATGGACCATTCGGCCGGCATGATCCTGCTCGGTCCGGATGGTCTGTTCATCAAGAAGTTTGCCTTCGCGACACCGGTCGAGAAAATCACCGCTCAACTCGTCGAGATAATGGGCGAATATCCGGTTGTCCCGACGCGGCGGCGCTGACCGCGAATTGACTTTTCGCAGCCCCCTCGGTATCGTCCGAGACACGCTGGTAAGCCAGCCGCGCCGATTTGAGCTCTGCTTGCGGGCGCTTCACAAATTCAGCTAAAACGGGAACCGCCCAGTTCGCGTTTGTTGGCCAACTGGGCTTTTTGTTTTCAGGATCAGCATGCCAGGACAATCCGTCGGCGTCGTCGCAACACAGCGCGCCCATTTCGACCAACCCCTGCAGTTGCGCAGCGGCGGGGTGTTGCCGGCCTACGATCTGGTCTATGAGACCTACGGCACGCTGAACGCCGCCAAATCGAACGCCATCCTCGTTTGCCACGCACTCTCGGGCAACCATCACATCGCCGGACACTACGCCGACGACCCGCAGAATATCGGCTGGTGGGACAACATCGTCGGCCCCGGTCGACCGCTCGATACCGACAAATTCTTCATCGTCGGCCTCAATAATCTGGGCGGTTGCCACGGATCGACCGGACCGTCCACGCTCAACCCGGCGACCGGCAAGCCGTGGGGCGCAGATTTTCCGATGGTCGCTGTCATCGACTGGGTACGCGCCCAGGCGCGGCTCGCCGACCTGCTCGGCATCGACAGCTGGGCAGCGGTCATGGGCGGCAGCCTCGGCGGCATGCAGGCGCTGCGCTGGAGCATCACCTACCCGGACCGGGTGCGCAACACCATCGTCATCGCCGCTGCGCCCAGGCTATCGGCCCAGAACATCGCCTTCAACGATGTCGCGCGGCAGGCGATCCTGACCGACCCGGATTTCCACGGCGGCCATTTCTACGAGCACAACACGCGTCCGGTGCGCGGGTTGCGTCTGGCGCGGATGCTTGGCCACATCACCTATCTGTCCGACGACCAGATGGGCGAAAAATTTGGCCGCGGACTGCGTAACGAAGCGCTTTCGTACCACTTCGGCGTCGAATTCGAGGTGGAGTCCTACCTGCGCTACCAGGGCGACAAGTTCGCCGGTCATTTCGACGCCAATACCTACCTGCTGATGACCAAGGCGCTCGATTATTTCGATCCGGCACGCGAAGACAATGGCAACCTGACCGCCACCATGGCGCGCAGCAAGGCCAGTTTTCTGGTTATCTCGTTTTCCACCGACTGGCGCTTCTCGCCGGCCCGTTCCAAGGAAATCGTCGCCGCCCTGCTTGCCAACAGCCGCAACGTATCGTATGCGGACATCAGCCTGAACTTCGGCCACGACTCCTTCCTGATGTACGACGCGCACTATCACGACGTAATCGACGCCTACCTGCGGAATATCAAGCTATGACACATACCTTGGGCCGCCCCGACTTCGATCTCATCACCGCCTGGATCGCGCCCGGCGACCGCGTTCTCGACCTCGGCTGCGGCGACGGCACGCTGTTGCGTCACCTGATCGACACGCGCGGCGTACACGGCTGGGGTGTCGAAATCGATGATGCCAACATCCTCGCCGCGATCAAAAACGGGATCAACGTGATCCAGGGCAACTTGGAACGGCCGCTCGACGAGTTCGCCGACCAGGCATTCGATCATGTCGTGCTGTCTCGCACCTTGCAAACGGTGCGCCACACCGAAGGCATCCTGCGCGAGATGCTGCGCGTCGGACGCGAGGCGGTCATTTCCTTCCCCAACTTCGCCTACTGGAAGAACCTGCGTTCGGTACTCGACGGGCGCATGCCGGTCTCCGAAGACCTCCCCTACCAGTGGTACGACTCACCCAACGTGCGTTTTTTCACTTTGCTCGATTTCGAGGCGCTGTGCGACAAGATGGGACTGGTCATCCGCGAGCGCCATGTCCTCGACGAGGAAGGCAACTTGGTCGAGCATGAAGTCAATTTCCTCGGCAGCCTGGCCGTCTATCGACTGACCCTGAAGCGCTGATGCCGGCCTGGCTTGCGGCGTTGCTGACGCGGAAGATGCTGATCTGCGTCTTCACCGGCTTTTCTTCGGGTCTGCCGCTGTATCTGTTGCTGAACCTGATGCCGGCCTGGCTGCGCAGCGAGGGCGTCGATCTGAAGACCATCGGCTTCTTCGCGCTGATCCAGTTTCCCTACACCTGGAAATTCCTCTGGTCGCCGCTGCTCGATCGCTTCAGCGTTCCCGGCTTCGGGCGCCGGCGCGGCTGGATGCTGCTGACCCAGATCGGGCTGTTGCTGACCATCGGTTTCATGGGCGGACTCGACCCGAAGGAAAACATCTGGCCCATCCTGTGGCTGGCCACACTGCTCGCCTTTCTTTCCGGGACACAGGACATCGCGGTCGACGCCTTCCGCCGCGAAATTCTGTGCGACAACGAGCTCGGTCTCGGCAACGCGGTGCACGTCAACGCCTACCGTATCGCCGGTCTGATCCCTGGTTCGTTATCGCTGATCCTCGCCGACCGCCTGCCGTGGAACGAAGTGTTCTGGGTCACCGGCGCCTTCATGATCCCCGGCATGGTGATGGCCTGGCTGGTCAGCGAACCGCTGGTCAAGGGCGTACCCAAGACCCTGCGTCAGGCGGTGACCGAACCGTTCCGCGAATTCATGAACCGCCAGGGCTGGCGCGGCGCTCTGCTGGTGCTCGGTTTCATTTTTCTCTACAAGCTCGGCGATAGCCTGAGTACCGCGCTGGCGACGCCGTTCTATCTGGACATGGGCTTCACCAAGACCGACATCGGCCTGATCGCCAAGCATGCCGGGCTGTGGCCGGCGGTCATCGGCGCCCTGCTCGGCGGCCTGTGGATGGTCAGGCTCGGCATCAACCGCGCGCTGTGGCTGTTCGGCGTCGTGCAACTGGTGTCGATCTTCGGCTTCGTCTGGCTGTCCGCGCACGGCCATTTCGCCAGTATCGGTGCCGGCGAGCGTCTGGCGCTGGCCTTCGTCATCGGACTCGAAGCACTCGGGGTCGGACTCGGCACAGCGGCCTTCGTCGCCTTCATCGCCCGTTCGACGCATCCAGCCTATACGGCAACACAGATGGCGCTGTTTACCAGCCTGGCAGCGGTGCCGCGCACCTTCGTCAATGCTTCGGCCGGCTGGTTGGTGGAAATACTCGGGTGGACCAGTTTTTTCTGGCTGTGCGCCGCGCTGGCCGTACCCGGCATGCTTCTGTTGTTCAAGGTCGCCCCGTGGAACGTCAGGGGCGCGAGCCCTGGGTAATCAAAGCTATGCGGACTGTCGCACCCCAGGGGTACTTCCTGCGGGGCGCGGTCGACCCGCTTCAAGGAGCGAATTTTGCACAGCCTTCCAGCCACGCCAGACGACGAAGGCACGCCTGCCCCAGCGCCAGGCACGCTTGGGGCTTGCGGCAACCACGACGGCGACTGTAAAGCCGACAGTAGCCGGATGTTCCTTCAGCCATTCGACCCCGAGCAAGGCCTTGTCGGCGGCGCCCAGCGCATGCTCAAGAGGGCCGGCATGGCTCGCCAGAACCTTGCGTTGCACCGCGATGCGCTCACGCAAAGCACCTTGGCGCAGAGCGAGCTCCAAGGTGCGATCGCTCACTGCTTTTTCTCGCGCCGGCGCAACTGCGCCATATCGGTTTCCAGCTCGGCCAGACTGGCATGAAACATCTTGCTGGGCTGCGCCAATTGGCGGCGCAATGAAGCGAACACAGCGAAGCCGATAAGCAGAAACAGCGCCGCCGCCGCCCCGAAGACCAGCACCCGCTGCTCCCAGTAGAGCAGCGCAATGCAACAAATCGCCATAATGATCCCAATAGCGAACAGCCATGCCACACTGAACGCCTTGGCCCACAACGACATCAGGCGAAGCTTTTCTTCCTCGACTTCACTGACGAGAAGTTCAGCCCGCGTCTTGCCGATCGCCAGCAGCGTCCCGAGCAGGTTTTTCAGGGATGAATAGAATCCCTCGCGGCCCGGTCCGCCGCCCGATGCTGCGGACATGCGATTAACGACGGCCGATCAGCACGCCAAGGGTAAGTCCGATGGCAGCAGCGACCCCGACCGCTTTCCACGGATCTTCATGGACGAAATCATCGGTGGCGCGGGCAGCCGCCTTGGTCTTGTCGACGACAGCGGCCTCGATATCGGCCAGACGCTCCTTGGCATCGCGCAAACGAATGGCGATTCGCTCGCGCAACTCGCCGGCCTTTTCGCCAGCGGCGCCAGCCGTGGCACGCAGCAATTCTTCGGTATCGGAAATCACGACCTTGAGATCGGAGACCAGTCTTTCCTTGTTGGCAGTGGTCAGTTCTTCAGCCATTTTCATTCTCCCGAGTAATGGTTATTCATAAATGGCAGGTTATCCCGTTCGGGCAGTTAAAGCAATTCAAGCCAACCATTCGTAATCGATGGTCAGCGGCGCATGATCGGAAAAACGCTGGTCCTTGTAGATTGCGGCACGACGGGCGCTGGTCGCAATTTCAGGGGTGGCGATCTGGTAGTCGATACGCCAGCCGACATTCTTGGCCCAGGCCTGACCGCGGTTGCTCCACCAGGTATAGGAATCGCCGGTCGCCTCGGGATGCAGGCGGCGATAGACATCGACCCAGCCCTGCTCATCGAATACGCGGGTCAGCCAGGCACGTTCCTCGGGTAGAAAACCCGAATTCTTCTGGTTGGACTTCCAGTTCTTGAGGTCGATTTCCCGGTGCGCGATATTCCAGTCGCCGCAAAGGACGATTTCGCGCCCCTCATCGCGCAAGGCGGCCAGATGCGGCAAGAAGGCGTCGAGAAAGCGAAATTTTGCTTCCTGGCGCTCGGGCGATGACGAACCGGATGGCAGGTAGAGCGAAATTACCGACTGCCGCCCGAAATCAGCACGGATATAGCGCCCTTCGGCATCGAATTCGCCGCCATCAAAGCCTTCGACCACGCGATCCGGTTGCTTGCGGCTCCAGATGCAGACACCGCTGTAACCTTTCTTCTCGGCTGTGTGGTAATAGGCGTGCAGACCATCCGGCGCTCGCATTTCCGGCGTCAAATCAGGCAATTGCGCCTTGAGTTCCTGCAGGCAGACGACATCCGCCGCCTGCGAAACCACCCAGGGCAGCACGTTTTTGCTCCAGGCGCTGCGGATACCATTGAGATTGAGGGAGATGATGCGTAACATTGGCCTCTATCGCGCCGCATTATTGCGGCAAGCGTAAATGGGGGATTATGGACTTTCGACAGGAATTCATCGACTTCGCCTTGGGCTGCAAGGTGCTGCGCTTCGGCGAATTCACGACCAAGGCGGGACGGCTTTCGCCCTATTTCTTCAACGCCGGACTGTTCAACGACGGTCAGTCGCTGGCGCGCCTGGCGGAATTTTACGCCAAAGCCGCCGAAACCGGCAGAGTCGAATTCGACATGCTGTTCGGGCCGGCCTACAAGGGTATCCCATTGGTCGCCGCGATCTCGATGGCTTTGGCGCAGCGCGGTCGTAACTTTCCCTTCGCCTTCAACCGCAAGGAAGCCAAGGATCACGGCGAGGGCGGCAGCATCGTCGGCGCGCCGCTGGCCGGTCGCGTGCTGATCGTCGATGACGTGATCTCGGCCGGTACTTCGGTGCGCGAATCGGTCGAGCTGATCCGCGCCGCCGGCGCCACACCGGCCGGCGTGCTGATCGCCCTCGATCGTCAGGAGCGAGGGCTGGGCGAACTGTCCGCCGTCCAGGAAGTGCAGCGCGATTACGGTATTCCGGTGATCGCCGTCGCCGGTCTGCGCGACCTGATGGCCTACCTCGAACATCATCCGGAATTTTCGTCGCATCAAACCGCAGTCGCGCGGTATCGGGAGCAATATGGTGTCAGTCAATAAACTCTCCGCCGGCCTCATTCTCCTGCTGGCAGCCTTCTCGGCACACGCAGCAGGGTCCGGGCGCTTCTTTTGCTGCGAAGGTGGAAGTGGCGGGCGGATTTGCGGGGATTCCTTTCCGGTACAGTGCCGCGGCAAGGCCTACACCATTCTGGACAGCAGCGGCATACTGATCAAGGAAGTCGGCCCCCCGCTGACCGCCGAGCAAAAGGCCCAACTCGCTGCCGAAGAACAGCGCAAGAAGGAACTTGAGGAGCAAGCCAAGGAACAGCGGCACAAGGACCAGGCCCTGCTCGACACTTATGCCACACCGCAGGACATCGACCTGGCTCAGGCCAAGGCCGAAGCCGACGTCAATTTGGCGATCAAGGGCGCCGAGGAGCGGATCGAGGCGGCACGCAAGCAACGCAAGAAATTCGAGGAAGAAGCCGAGTTTTACAAGAAGAAAACCCTGCCATCGGACGTGGCCAAGGGTCTGCGCGATGCCGACCACGAAATCAAGACGCAACAGGAACTGCTCGCCGTCAAGAAAGGCGACTTCACAACCATCAAGGCCAAGTACGACGCCGATCGCAAACGTTACAACGAGTTGACGGGCCGCTCTACCGCTACCAGTCAGGCCGGCAAGCCAGCGACGCGCTAATCAGCCCGCGAGTTTTTGCCGTAGCAGGTCATTAACCTGTTGCGGGTTGGCCTTACCCCTGGCTGCCTTCATGACCTGACCGACCAGCGCGTTAAAGGCCTTTTCCTTGCCTGCCCGGAACTCGGCCACGCTGGCGGCATTGGCTGCGATGACTTCGTCGACCAGCGCCGCGATGGCGCCACTGTCGGTAATCTGCTTCAACCCCTGGCGCTCGATCACTTCGTCGGCCGTCGCCCCATCGCCATTCCACAAAGCGTCGAACACCTTCTTGGCGATGGCGTTGGAGATGGTGTTGTCGGCTATGCGCAGCACCAGTCCAGCCAGTTGTGCCGCCGTAACCGGCGACTCGCCAAGTTCCTTGCTTTCCTTGTTCAGGCGCGCTGCCAGATCGACCATGACCCAGTTGGCGCAAGGCTTGGCATTGGCCGCGCCGGCAAGCGCCACGGTCGACGCGAAATATTCGGCCATTTCCTGGCTGGCGGTCAGCGTTGTCGCGTCATAGGCCGAAAGCCCAAGGTCATCGATAAAGCGTTGGCGCATCTGCCCTGGCAGTTCCGGCAACTCGCCTTTGACGCGGGCGATCCAGTCTTCGGAAATCGCCAGCGGCAGCAGGTCGGGGTCAGGAAAATAGCGGTAATCGTGCGCGTCTTCCTTGCTCCGCATCATGCGCGTTTCGCCAGTATCGGGATCGAACAGCACGGTCGCCTGCTGAATCTTGCGGCCTTCCTCGATTTCGTTGATCTGCCACTGCACTTCGAAGTCAATGGCTTCCTTGAGGAAGCGGAACGAATTCAGGTTCTTGATCTCGCGTCGCGTGCCGAATTCGGCTTGACCCTTGGGCCGCACCGAAATGTTGGCGTCGCAGCGGAAGGAGCCTTCCTGCATGTTACCGTCGCAGATACCGATCCAGCGCACCAGCGCGTGCAGACTTTTGGCGTAGGCAACCGCTTCGTCAGACGAACGCATGTCCGGCTCGCTGACGATCTCCAGCAGCGGCGTGCCGGCGCGGTTGAGGTCGATGCCCGACTTGCCGTGGAAATCTTCGTGCAGCGACTTGCCGGCATCTTCCTCAAGATGGGCACGGGTCAGACGCACAACCTTTTCGTAGGCCTTATCAGCCTGCCCGACCTGCAGCGTGATATTGCCGCCGACGACGACCGGCAGATCCATCTGGCTGATCTGGTAACCCTTGGGCAGGTCCGGGTAGAAGTAGTTCTTGCGCGCAAAAACCGATTTCTTCGCCACCTCGGCGCCGATCGCCAGACCGAAGCGGATGGCGCAATCGACCGCCCTCTTGTTCAACACCGGCAAGACGCCAGGCAAGGCGAGGTCGACCGCGCACGCCTGCGTATTCGGTTCCGCGCCAAAAGCCGTCGCGGCCCCCGAGAAAATCTTCGAAACTGTCGCCAGTTGCGCGTGCGTTTCGATACCGATCACCACTTCCCACTGATTCATCGTCTCATTCCATTCAGATACAACGCCCGGACTTCGCCTCGATCATGATCGGCCAGAGATAGCTGAACGCATCGCCATCGCAGGACTTCGGGCAAGCATTGAAAGCAACCATGACCTTCGTTCCCTGCTCCCACATGCGTACTGAACAACCGGATTCCCGCTTGTGCATGAGCAGCGGTTGCGGCATTTTCTCCGTCTGTTCGAAATCCTGCAGGGCGAAGCGGCAGGTGCCGCGATTCTTCATCGACACCTGGGCGACGAAAGATTTCACCTCGGCCTCCTTGACCAGCAGGTCGAGCCGGGTCTGGTTCCCTATCCCGTCTCTGCCCGCGCACCTGGCACGCGCATTGAGCGGTCGTGTCGGCTGCGGCTTGATGTTGCGGTTCTTCAGATACTTGAGTTGCTGTGACTCGATCTTCTGTTCGTCGGGTACGGTCGACGAGCCCGGCGGATCGGATTCCGGCTGCTTGCCAATTTCGGCGCAACCGGCTGCGAGCAGTAGGCAGACTGGCCAAATCAGGCGCATCGATGTCACTCGATACCATTCGGAAGCCGTCGATGCCAGTCAGTCGCCTGCTGGTAGCGGTGCGCGACATTCAGCAACTGCGCTTCGGCGAAATAATTGCCGATCAGTTGCAGGCCGACCGGCAGGCCGCCGGCGAAGCCGCAGGGAGTCGACATGCCGGGCAGCCCGGCAAGGTTGACGGCGATGGTATAGATATCCGACAGGTACATCTGCACCGGATCGGCGGCTTTTTCGCCAAGTTTGAAGGCCGTCGACGGCGAGGTCGGACCCATGATCACGTCACACTGCTTGAATGCCTCGACGAAATCGTTGGCGATCAGCCGGCGGATGCGCTGCGCCTGCAGGTAATAGGCATCGTAATAACCATGCGACAGCACATAGGTGCCGATCAGGATGCGCCGTTTGACCTCGGCACCGAAACCCTGGGCACGACTCTTCATGTACATGTCGTCGAGATTACCGTATTCCGGAGCACGGTAGCCGTAGCGCACGCCATCGAAACGCGACAGGTTGGAGCTCGCTTCGGCCGGTGCGATGACGTAGTAAGCGGGCACCGACAGGTGCGAATTGGGCAGCGACACCTCGACGGTGGTCGCCCCTAGCTTGCGGTATTCGTCGATCGCCGTTTGCACGGCGGCCATCACGTCGGCATCGCAGCCGGCGCCGAAAAATTCCTTCGGCAGTCCGATACGCAGGCCGGTCAGCGGCTTGTCCAGATCGCGGGCGTAATCTTCGGGCAGACGATCGAGCGAGGTCGAGTCGCGCTCGTCGAAACCCGCCATGCTGTTCAGCAACAGCGCACAGTCTTCGGCGCTCCTCGCCATCGGCCCGGCCTGATCGAGCGACGAGGCGAATGCGATCATGCCGTAACGCGAGACGACGCCGTAGGTCGGCTTGAGGCCGGTCAAGTTGCACAGCGCGGCCGGCTGGCGGATCGAGCCGCCAGTATCGGTGCCGGTCGCCGCTGGCGCCAGGCGCGCCGCGACAGCTGCCGCCGAACCGCCGGACGAGCCACCGGGAACACGCTGCCGATCCCAGGGATTAAGCACCGGACCGAAAAACGAGGTTTCGTTGGACGAGCCCATCGCGAACTCGTCCATGTTGGTCTTGCCCAGCGAAACGAGGCCGGTTTCGGCCTCCATCTTGCGGATCACCGTCGCGTCGTAGGGCGAAACGAAATTGGCCAGCATTTTCGAACCGCAGGTCGTGCGCCAACCTTCGGCGCAGAAGATGTCCTTCTGGGCGATCGGAATGCCGGTCAACTGGCCGGCCGTACCGGCGGCAATCCGGGCATCGGCGGCACGCGCGGAATTCAGGCTCTTTTCGGCGTCGACCGTGACGAACGCATTGAGCGCCGGATTCAGGCGCGCGATGCGGTCGACAAAGAGCTGCGTCAGCTCGACGCTGGAAATCCGCTTCGCGGCCAGCGCCTGCGACAGTTGTTTGAGGCTGGCGTTGATCATTCGATCACCTTCGGCACTAGGTAGAGACCGGCTTCGATTTCCGGCGCCACCGCCTGATAGGCGGCACGGCGATCCGTTTCGCTGACGACGTCTTCGCGCAGGCGCTGGCTGACCTCCTGAGCATGGGCCATCGGTTCGACGCCGCGGGTATCGACTGCCTGCATCTGCTCGATCAGCTCGAAGATGCCGTTGAGGTGTCCCTGCGTGGTAATGGCTTCGGATTCGCTGATCTCGATGCGAGCGAGATGGGCGATGCGCTGAACCTGTTCTAGAGTGAGCGACATGGCGAGCAAGGGCTTTTTGCAGTGCACAAAGCCTTAAATTGGGAAGCGTTATAAGGTATCATAAAAGTTTTCCCTACTGCACCTTCGCAGCGGAGCTATAGATGTTTGGATTCCTCAGCAAATACTTCTCCAACGACCTCGCCATCGACCTCGGCACGGCCAACACACTCATTTATGTGCGCGGCCGCGGCATCGTCCTCGATGAGCCGTCGGTTGTCGCAATCCGCCTCGAAGGCGGCCCCAATGCGAAAAAAACCATCCAGGCGGTCGGCAAGGAAGCCAAGGACATGCTTGGCAAGGCGCCTGGCAGCATTACCGTCATCCGACCGATGAAGGACGGCGTGATTGCCGACTTTACCGTCACCGAGCAGATGCTCAAGCAGTTCATCAAGAAAGTTCACGACTCCAAGCTGTTCAGCCCGAGCCCGCGCATCATCATCTGCGTGCCTTCCGGCTCGACCCAGGTCGAGCGCCGCGCCATCCGCGAATCGGCGATCGGCGCCGGGGCCAGTCAGGTGTATCTGATCGAGGAGCCAATGGCGGCGGCGATCGGTGCCGGCCTGCCGGTTTCCGACGCCACCGGATCGATGGTCGTCGACATCGGCGGCGGCACCACGGAAGTCGGTGTCATCTCGCTCGGCGGCCTGGTCTATGCCGGCTCGGTCCGCGTCGGCGGCGACAAGCTGGACGAAGCGATCATGAGCTACATCAGCCGCAATTACGGCATGATGATCGGCGAAAATACCGCTGAGAAAATCAAGAAAAACATCGGTTCCGCCTTTCCGGGTGCAGAAGTCAAGGAAATGGAAGTGTCCGGCATCAACAAGGCCGAAGGCATCCCGCGCAAGTTCACGATTTCATCGAACGAAATCCTTGAGGCGCTGACCGACCCGCTCAACCAGATCGTATCCGCAGTCAAATCAGCACTGGAAAAAACCCCGCCCGAACTCGGTGCCGACATCGCCGAACGCGGCATGGTGCTGACCGGCGGCGGCGCGTTGCTGCGCGACCTCGACCGCCTGCTGATGGAAGAAACCGGCCTGCCGGTCATCGTCGCCGACGAGCCGCTGATCTGCGTCGCCCACGGTTCCGGAATGGCGCTGGAAAAGATGGACAAGCTGGCGTCGATCTTCGCCTCCGAGTAAAACAGGACGCCATCCGTGGCCGGCTTCGACCACGCTCCACCGCCTTTCTTCAAGAGAGGGCCAGCACCGCTGGCCCTTCTGACTTTCTACATCCTGCTTTCACTGGCCATATTTGTCGTAGACCTGCGCTTTCGCAGTCTCGATCTGCTCCGGCAGAGTATCGCACTGGTCGTCGACCCGGTGCAGCGCATCGCACAAACGCCGGGCAGCCTGGTCGATTACGCGCGCAACTATCTCGAAGGCATGCAGTCGCTGCAACGCGAGAATGACGAGTTGCGCCATGCCAAGCTGAACAACGCCCCCGACCTGCTGCGGCTCGGACAACTGGAGGCCGAAAACGAGCGCTTGCGCAGGCTGCTGGTCGTCAAGGAGCGCGAAAGCGCCAAGGGGCAGGTGGCGCAAATCCTCTATACGGCACGCGATCCGTTCTCGCGCAAGGTCATCGTCGACAAGGGACAGCATTCGGGCATCGTTGCCGGTCAGCCGGCAATCGACGAGGCCGGCGTCGTCGGTCAGGTCACGCGGGTTTTTCCGTTTTCGTCCGAGATCACGCTGATTACCGACAAGGACCAGGCGGTTCCTGTCCAGATCATCCGTACCGGCCAGCGCTCGGTCGTCTTCGGCCTCGACAACGGGCAGCTGGAATTGCGCTACATGCCCGCCAACGCCGACGTTCAGGTCGGCGACCTGCTGGTCACCTCGGGCCTCGACAGCGTCTATCTGCAAGGTTATCCAGTCGCGAAAGTCGTCAATATCGAACGCGACAGCGCTTATTCGTTCGCCCGAATTTTCGGGGAACCAGTTGCCGGCGTCGAAAATTTCGGCGAGGTCATGATTCTCGATCCGCGCCAGCCCTTGCCGCCACCGCCGCCCGAAGCCCAGGTGCGCGGCACCGACGGCAGCGACAAGCCAGCGGGTCTGCGCCCCAAGAAACAACGCAAGACAAAAGGAAACTGATGCAAGCGACCTTCCTTTCATCGCGCATCCTGCTGCCAGTCCGTCCGTGGTTCATCTACCTGAGCCTGGTCTTTGCCCTGCTGCTCAATTTTTTGCCTACCGCCCACTGGCCGGGCATGCCGGACTGGGTGGCGCTGGTGCTCTGTTTTTGGAGCGTACGCGAGTTCCGTCGGGTCGGCATGGGCTGGGCTTTCATTCTCGGCTTGCTGATGGATGTCGCCGATGGCGCAGTGCTCGGTCAGCACGGTTTCGCCTACGTGCTCCTCGCCTTCGCCTCGGCTGCCCTGTCGCGCCGCTTGCTATGGTTTCCGCTGCATCAGCAGGCGCTGCAGGTGCTGCCGTTGTTGCTGCTGACCGAGGTCATCCAGATGCTGATGCGCCTTGCCGTCGGCGCGAGTTTCCCCGGCTGGGACTATTTTGTCGGCCCGGTGATCGGCAGCCTGCTGTGGATACCGCTTACCTTCATCCTGCTGCTGCCGCAGTACCGGCCTGTCGAGCAAAATCCGGACCGTCCGATCTGACGAAAAACAGCGATGAATGACTTTCACAACGCCGATCTCGACCGCGAACGCTTCCGCTTCCGTCTCGTCATCGCCGTACTCGTCGTACTGATCCTGTTCGGCGCCCTGATCGGCCGCTTCACATGGCTGCAGTTCATCCAGCACGAAGTCTACCGGACGCGCGCCGACGACAACCGGATCACGCTGATCCCCATCGTTCCCAACCGTGGCGTCATCCAGGACCGTAACGGCGTGGTCATGGCCCACAATTATTCGGCCTTCACGCTGGAAATCACGCCTTCTCAGACCAATGACCTGGAAACGACCATCGACGCCCTGGCCGAGGTGATCGACATCCAGCCCAAAGATCGCAAGCGCTTCAAGCGGTTGCTCGACGAAGCGAAGAATTTTGAGTCAGTGCCCATCCGCACCCGCCTCAGCGACGATGAAGTAGCCAAATTCACTGCCCAGCGTTATCGCTTCCCCGGCGTCGAGGTCAAGGCCAGACTGTTCCGCCAGTATCCGTTGAACAAGGTGGCGTCGCATGTCACCGGTTATATCGGCCGCATCACCGACCGCGATCTGACATGGATCGAAGAAGAAGGACAACAGGCCAATTACAAGGGCACCGACCATGTCGGCAAGACCGGACTGGAGCAGCACTACGAGTTCGAACTGCACGGCGAAACCGGCTACGAGGAAGTCGAGATCGATGCCGGCGGGCGGGCGGTACGCAGCCTGAAGCGAATCCCGCCGGTTTCCGGCAACAATCTGCAGTTGACCCTGGATACCAGGCTGCAGGAAATCACCGAGCAGGCCTTCGGCGACCGTAAGGGTGCGCTGGTCGCCATCGAACCAGCGACCGGCGGCATCCTGGCCATGGTCTCGACGCCGACCTACGATCCCAACCTGTTCGTCGACGGCATAACCTCGGAAAACTGGAAGGAACTGAACGAACATCCCGACAGGCCGATGATCAACCGGACGATCAATGGTGCCTATCCACCCGGTTCGACCTTCAAGCCCTTCATGGCGTTAGCGGCGTTGGAGATGGGCAAGCGCACGCCGCAACAGGCGATTAGCGACCCCGGCTTCTACAACTTCGGCAACCACACCTTCCGCGATGACAAGAAGGGCGGACACGGCAGCGTGGACATGTACAAATCCATCGTCCAGTCCTGCGATACTTATTACTACATGCTGGCCAACGACATGGGGATCGGCAACATCGCCAAGTTCATGGGTTCCCTCGGCCTTGGCCAGCGCACCGGGGTCGACCTCGGCAAGGACGATTCCGGCGAATCGAAAGGTGTCCTGCCGTCGCCGGAATGGAAAAAGCAGCGTTTCAAAAAGCCCGAGCAGCAGAAATGGTACGCCGGCGAGACGATTTCGATCGGCATCGGCCAAGGCTACAATGCCTACACACCGATTCAGCTCGCCCAGGCGACCGCCGTCGTGGCGAACAACGGGGTCATGTTCCGCCCGCACCTGGTCAAGGAGATCATCAACGCCAAGACCGGCGAGAAGCGCCCAATCGAACCGCAGCCGATTCGCGACCTGAAGCTGAAACAGCAGAACATCGAAGTGATTCGGCGGGCCATGGTCGGCGTCAACAAGGAAGGTACCGGTGCCCGCGCCTTCGCCGGCGCCCCCTACGTCGCGGCCGGCAAGACGGGAACGGCCCAGGTTTATTCGCTGAAAGGCGCGGAATACAAGGCCCACGCCATCAAGAAGGAACTGCGCGACCACGCGCTGTTCATCGCCTTCGCACCGGCCGACAAGCCGACCATCGCCCTCGCGGTGCTGGTCGAAAACGGCGGTTTCGGGGCGCAGTCGGCGGCGCCGATCGCCCGCATGGTCCTCGACTACTATCTGCTGGGCAAGCTGCCAGAAGGCGCAGCCAGGGAAGATGCTGCCGCCGTCGAGGCGGACGCCGAACCATGATCGACATCGTCAGCACCCTCAGGCGCAGCGGACGCGAGTTGATCGCCCATATCGACTTTCCCCTGCTGCTGATCACGCTGACCATCATGGCGGCCGGCCTGGCGACGGTCAATTCGGCAACCCTCGACAGCAGCCACCGCCTGCTGTCGCAGGCCGGCAACATGGGTATCGCGCTGGTCGTCATGTGGTTTATCGCCCGCCTGCCGCCGCATCGGTTGATGCGCTTCGCGATTCCGCTCTACGTGGTCGGCCTGCTGCTGCTGATCGCCGTCTTTCTGTTCGGCATCAAGATCAACGGCGCCCGACGCTGGTTGCCGATCGGCTTCACCCGTATCCAGCCGTCGGAAATCATGAAGATCGCCATGCCGCTGATGCTCGCCTGGTATTTCCACAAATACGAAGCCACGCTGCGCGCCCGCCACTTCATCGTCGCGGTCATCCTGCTCGCGGTGCCCTTCGGCCTGATCGCCAAGCAGCCCGACCTCGGCACCGCCCTGCTGGTTGGCAGCGCCGGCTTTTTCGTGATTTTCTTCGCCGGCCTGCCGTGGAAGATCATCGTCGGCCTGATCGCCGCCGCCGGTGCCGCCGCGCCGCTGCTCTGGGGCATGCTGCACGACTACCAGCGCAAGCGCATCCTGACCCTGATCGACCCGACCACCGACCCGCTCGGTTCCGGCTATCACATCATCCAGTCGACCATCGCCATCGGTTCCGGCGGCACTTTCGGCAAGGGCTATCTGCACGGCACCCAGACACATCTCGAATTCATTCCCGAAAAGCACACCGACTTCATCTTCGCCGTCTTCTCCGAAGAATGGGGCCTCGTCGGCAACGTCGTTCTGGTCTTTCTCTACACGTTGCTGATCGGTCGCGGCATGATGATCGCCGCGGGCGCCCAGACCATGTTCGCGCGCCTGCTGGCCGGCGCCATCACGCTCGGCTTCTTCACCTACGCCTTCATCAACATGGGCATGGTCAGCGGCATCCTGCCGGTGGTCGGTGTCCCGCTGCCCTTCATGAGTTACGGCGGTACGGCGCTGGTCACGCTGTTCGTCGGCATCGGCATCCTGATGTCGATCCACACACACGGCGGCCGGGTCAACAAATGATCGGCCGCCTCGTCACCTGCGCGTTTGCCACGCTTTTCCTGGCAGCTTGCGGCAGCACACCGAAGCAGGATGTTGCGGTCGACAGCCAAAAAGGTCACTTTTCCAAGACGCCGACCAGGAAACCGACCGCCGTCCTCAAGCGCGGCGGCGGTTTCTACAAGGACGACGGGCCGGCCGAGGACATTCCCGACGGCCTCGACGACATTCCCGATGCCGAACCGAAATGGGAGCCGCTGCACAAGCCGGCAACAAAACCCTACGTGGTGCTCGGCAAGGAATACGTCCCCAACACCTCGATCAAACCCTACAAGGCGCGCGGCATCGCCTCCTGGTACGGCAAGAAGTTCCACGGCCAGAAGACCTCGATCGGTGAACCCTACGACATGTTCGCCATGACCGCCGCCCATACGACACTGGCGATTCCTTCCTACGTCCGCGTGACCAGCATCCAGAGCGGCAATTCCGTCGTTGTCCGCGTCACCGATCGCGGTCCCTTCCACGCCGACCGCATCATCGACCTCTCCTACACCGCTGCCTACAAGCTCGGGCTGATCAACGGCGGCAGCGGGCAGGTCGAGGTCGAAGCCATCATCCCCGGCGAACCGACGGGAACGTCGTATGCTCAAATCAGCCCGCCGTCACGGCCGGCAGCACCGGATAAGGGCGAAATGGAAGCGCTGATGAAGCGCCTGGCCCAAGAAGAACAGCCAGTGCAGCGTGCCACCGGCAGCGCCCCAAAAGGCATCTTCCTGCAACTCGGTGCCTTCGCCAATGCCGACAACGCCGAGAGCCTGAAGAATCATCTGGCCGATGAACTCGACTGGCTTGTTGAACCGATGCACATTCTGCCGGGCGGCGGCATCCATCGCCTGCAACTCGGCCCCTACGCCAGTCGCGCCGAAGCCGACAAGATAGCGGAGAAAATCCGCAGCACGCTGGGCGCCAAACCGACCGTCGTCGTCCGCTGAACAGCCGCCGGCAATCTGTCCGCGCTTTGACCCGAATCAATGGCGACCCGGGCTGACTCGCTATACTCCAATGCTCGACTTACTGTACGCATCGCCATGAGTACCCTGCCCGAACTCGTCT
>Ga0209310_1000671_pt1 | contig 34653 bp, 30 predicted proteins | sample AD_UKC030_MetaG_FD_184415 | JGI IMG/M metagenome (GOLD analysis project Ga0209310, IMG submission 184415) | Active sludge microbial communities of municipal wastewater-treating anaerobic digesters from USA - AD_UKC030_MetaG (SPAdes) (version 2) | ecosystem: Engineered > Bioreactor > Anaerobic >...
GACGACGCGCTTGGCGTAGTAGTCGAGGCTGAAGCTCTGGACGGAGAAGGTCCTGCCGCAGGAAGTGCAGCGGAAGCGGGGCACGAGGCCGAAGGCCTTGGTGGGATAGAAGCCCCAGGGGACGTAGGCCTGGTAGGGCCTGGCGGAACTTGGCAGCCGGTGCTCGCCGCAGCTTTTCCAGGGGCAGAAGGGAGGGGCGAAGGCGCTCATGCAATCCTAACGCATTTCGTCTATGCTCCTGATTGAAGACGCAACAGGATTCGTGGCAGTTATAGCAGCCTGGAGGTCGTTATGGAGAAATATGGCCCGCGGGTACTCGTCACCGGAGGCTCGCGGGGAATAGGGAGGGCCGTCGTCCTCGAGCTCGCCGCGCGAGGGGCCCGGATTTTCGCCACGGGACGGGACGAGGGCCTCCTCGCGGAGCTCGCCGCCTCGGCGGGCTGCCGGGTCGGGGCCTTCGACCTCGCCGAGCCCGAGGCCCCTGCCCGCCTCTACGAGGCGGCGAAGCGGGAGCTCGGCGGCTTCCCCGAGATTCTCGTGAACAACGCCGGCTTCAACGCCCGCAAGTCCCCCGCCCTCGAGATCGAGGCGGGGGAGCTCGACGCCCAGTACGCGGTCAACCTCCGCGCCCCCATCCTCCTCTGCCGGGAGGCCATGCGGGATATGGCGGCCGCCCGCCGCGGCCGGATCGTCAACGTCGTCAGCACGACCGCCCTCTTCGCCAACGAGACCATGGGGGTCTACACGGCCATGAAGACCGGGCTCCGGGGCTTCACGACCGTCCTCCAAAAGGAGGCTCGGCAGTACGGGGTCAAGGTCCTCGGCATCTACCCCGGGGGAGTCGACACGGAATTCCGCGCGAACCCCCGCCCGGACTACCTCAGGCCCGAGAGCGCGGCGAGGCTAATTGTCGACGCCATATACGCTCCCGAGGACGCGGTCATCCACGAGCTGGTCTTTCGTCCCCTGGTCGAGAGCAACTTTTAGGGCTGGGGTCGAGCTGGGGTGATGGCTTCGGAACCCCTTGCAAGAGCCATCGATATCTCTTAGATTACAAGTAGTTCGTAAGTCTTTCGAAAGGACTACGGAAGTGATCGAAGAGCTCGTCGACCGCGAAAGGACGATTCTCAGGCTCCTCACCGAGCGGGGCTCCCTCTCGGTCTCCCTCCTCAGCCGGGAGCTCGGGGTCTCCGAGGTCACCATCCGCTCCGACCTCAAGACCCTCGAGGAGAAGGGCTACCTCTGCCGCTCCCGGGGCGGGGCCTACCCGGCCCTCCACCAGAGCATCGTCGAGCGTCAGCAGCTCAATATCGAGGCCAAGAACCGCATCGCCCGGGCAGCGGCCGAGCTGGTGCGCGACGGGGACCGGATCATGATCGAGGCGGGCACGACGACCGCCCTCGTCGCCCGCCACCTCCTGGGCAAGCGCGGGGTCCACGTGGTGACCAACTCGACCCTCGTCTTCTCCTACGCCCGCCTCAACCCCTCCCTCCAGATCACCCTCGCCGGCGGCGAGTTCCGCCGCGAGACCGAGGCCATGGTCGGCCCCATAGCCCTGCGGACCATAGCCGGCCTCAACGTGCGCCTGGCCTTCGTGGGCACCGACGGCTTCTCCCTCGAGCGGGGCATGACGACCCAGCTCGTCGAGGGGGCCGAGATCGTGAAGGCCATGCGCGCCCAGGCCGAGGAGACCTATCTGGTCGCCGACTCCTCGAAGTACGGCCGCTCGGGCTTCGTGAGCGTCCTCGGGCTGGCGGAGGTCGACGGCATCATCACGGATTCCGGCCTCGGGGAGCTCGCCGCGCGCGAGCTGGCCGAGGCTTCCATACGCGTCACGAAGGCCTAGGACGGGCCTTTCGCCGGAGGTAGCTCGTGGCTCATGTGCTGATCATGCCCCGCCAGGGGAACACGGTGGAGTCCTGCGTCATCGTCCGCTGGAAGGCGGCCGAGGGGCAGGGGGTGGGCGCCGACGAGGGGCTCTGCGAGGTCGAGACCGACAAGGCGAGCTTCGAGGTCCCCGCCGGCGAGGCGGGCGTCCTCCTCAAGATCCTCCATCCCGAGGGCGACGACGTGCCCGTCCTCGCGCCCATAGCGGTGATAGGGAAGGCCGGCGAGGATTGGGCCGCGGCCCTAAAGGCCGCGACGGCTCCCGCCGGCGAGGCGCCCCGGGCCGCCGCCCCGAGCGCGGCGCCGGGACCTTCTGCGGCGCCTAACGCGTCAGCCGCTTCCCGGCCGGCGCCCGCGGCCTCCGGCTCCGCCCCCGGGGTCTCGCCCCGGGCCCGGGCCCTCGCGGCCCGCGAGGGCATCGACGCCTCCGCTCTCGCGGGCACGGGCCCCGGGGGCCGGGTGATCGAGCGCGACCTGCGGGCCGCTCTGGCCGCCGGCCCCGGCCTCACCGCCGCGGCCCGGGCCGCCGTGGCCTCCGGCGCGAGCGCTCCCCGGTCGGGCAGCGCCCTGGGCGGCCGGGTCGGGATCGCCGACCTCGCGGCCGGCCCCGCCGCGGCGGCCCCCGGCGCGGCCCCGGGCCGGGAGGATACGCGGCGCGAGGCGCTCGGCCAGGAGCGTTTCGCCGAGACGCCCCTGAAGAGCATCCGCCGGATCATCGCCGAGCGCATGCGCGCCTCATTGGCGGGCACGGCCCAGCTCACCTTCAACGGCTCGGCCAAGGCCGCGCGCATCCTCGAGCTCCGCGCCCGCTTCAAGGCGGCCGGCCCCGAGTCCGGCCTCGCCGAGGTGACGATAGGCGACCTCGTCCTCTTCGCCGTGGCGCGGACCATCCCGAAGTTCCCGAGCGTCAACGCCCACCTCGTGGAGGGCAAGCTCCGGGTCTTCGAGCGGCTCCACCTGGGCCTGGCCGTGGACACGCCGCGGGGCCTCATGGTGCCGGTCATCCGCAACGCCGACCTCCTCTCCCTGCGGGAGCTCTCCGCCGAGGCCAAGCGCCTCGCCGCGGCCTGCGCGGCGGGCAACGTGAGCCCCGACGAGCTCTCCGGCGCGACCTTCACGGTCTCGAACCTCGGGGCCTTCGGGGTCGAGAGCTTCACCCCGGTGCTCAACGCGCCGGAGGTGGGCATCCTCGGCGTGGACGCCATCGTGAACGGGGTGGCCGCGGGGCCCGACGGCAGGCCCCTCCTCGAGCCGCGGATGGGCCTCTCCCTGACCGTGGACCACCAGATCGTCGACGGGGCCCCCGCGGCCCGCATCCTCAAGGCCGTCGCCGACGCGATAGCCGACATCGATCTACTCCTTCTGAAGTGAGGTTGGAAGCATGAGCGCCTACGACGTCATCATCCTCGGCGGGGGGCCCGGCGGCTACCTCGCGGCCGAGCGCCTCGGCCACGCCGGCAAGAAGGTCCTCCTCGTCGAGTCGGGCGAGTTAGGCGGCACCTGCCTGAACGTGGGCTGCGTGCCCACGAAGACCCTCCTCAATTCGGCCAAGCTCTACGCCCACGCCAAGGAGGGCTCGAAGTTCGGCGTGACGGCGACGGGCCTGTCCTACGACTGGGCCGCCATGCAGGCCTGGAAGAAGGAGGTCGTCGAGAAGCTCCGGGGCGCCATAGCCCTCACCGAGAAGAAGCTCGGGGTCGAGGTCCTGGCCGCGCGCGGCAGGCTCCTCGGGCCCGGCAAGGTCGAGGCCCGCGACGCCGCGGGGACTTCGACGGTTCACGAGGCCCCGGCCGTCGTCATAGCCACCGGCTCCACGCCCATCATGCCGCCCATCCCCGGCTGCCGCGATAATCCCAAGGTCCTCGACTCGACGGGCCTCCTGTCGGTTGCCGATGTCCCGAAGAAGCTCTGCGTCATCGGCGGCGGGGTCATCGGCGTCGAGTTCGCCGGCCTCTTCGCCGCCCTCGGCTCGGAGGTCGAGGTCGTCGAGATGATGGACGAGATCATCCCCTTCATGGACAAGGAGCAGGCCCCGGTCATGCGCCGCGCCATGAAGGGCGTCGCCTTCCGCCTTGGCTGCAAGGTCGAGCGGATCGAGGGCGGGACGGTCTTCTACCGGACCAAGGAGGGCGCCGAGGCGAGCTGCGCGGCCGACCTCGTCCTCATGGCCGTGGGCCGCCGGGCCAACGTCGAGGGCTGGGGCGCCAAGGAGGCCGGCCTCGATCTCGGTCCCAAGGGCCTCGTCGTGGACGAGCGGATGCGGACGAACCTTCCCGGGGTCTGGGCCGTGGGCGACGTCAACGGCCGGAGCCAGCTCGCCCACTCGGCCTACCGCATGGCCGAGGTGGCCGCGAACGACATCCTCGGCGGGCCCGACTCGAACCGGATGCGCTACGCGGCCCTGCCCTGGGTCGTCTACGGCCTGCCCGAGGCGGCCGGGGTCGGCCTGACCGAGCAGGAGGCCGCGGCCAAGGGCCTCGCGGTCAAGAAGGCCGCGCTGCCCCTGCGAGTCTCGGGCCGCTTCTGCGCGGAAAACGGCTTCGCCGCCCCCGGCTCGGTCAAGGTCCTGGCCGACGCGGCCGACGGCCGCGTCCTCGGGATCCACCTCGTGGGCGCCTACGCCTCCGAGATGATCTGGGGCGCGGCGGCCCTCATCGAGCAGGAGCTCCGCGTCGCCGACGCCAAGGAGATCGTGTTCCCCCACCCGACCGTCTGCGAGGCCATTCGCGAGGCGATCTGGGCCATAGACTGAACAGAGAGGTAGAGCTTTATGCCCAAGTCCATGCACGTCGATCCCGCCGCCGTCCGCACGAGCGGGAAGCTCGAGATCGCCAGCATCCCCGTCAACCAGTACAAGAGCGATTACCGCTCCGAGCTCGCGCGCTTCGGAGCCGAGGGCCTGCGGAGCATCCTCTCCGACATGGTCTACGTCCGCGAGTTCGAGACCATGCTCAACACCTTCAAGACCCAGGGGGCCTGGAACGGGATCGAGTACAACCACAAGGGCCCGGCCCATCTCTCGATCGGCCAGGAGGCCGCCTCCGTGGGCCAGTGCGCGAGCCTCGAACCCGAGGACCAGGTCTTCGGCTCGCACCGCAGCCACGGCGAGATCCTCGCCAAGTGCTTCTCCGCCGCGCGCAAGCTCGGCGAGCGCGAGCTGGTCGGGGCCATGGAGGCCTTCCTCGGCGGCGAGACCCTGAGGATCGCCGAGCGGATCCCGAGCCGCGGCGCCCTCGACCTGGCGACCTCCTTCATCCTCTACGGCACCCTTGCCGAGATCTTCGCCCGCCGCGCCGGCTTCAACCGGGGCCTGGGCGGCTCGATGCACGCCTTCTTCACCCCCTTCGGCTCGATGCCGAACAACGCGATAGTCGGCGGCTCGGCCGACATCGCCACGGGCGCGGCCCTCTTCAAGCGCGTCAACCGCAAGGGAGGCATCGTCGTATCCAACATCGGCGACGCCTCGATGGGCTGCGGCCCGGTCTGGGAGGCCATGTGCCTGGCCTCGATGGACCAGTACCGAACGCTCTGGGACAAGGACGTCGGCGGGGCCCCGCCCATACTCTTCAACTTCTTCAACAACTTCTACGGTATGGGCGGCCAGACCGCCGGCGAGACCATGGGCTATCAGGTCCTCGCGCGGGTCGGCGCCGGCGTGAATCCCGAGAACATGCACGCCGAGCGGGTGGACGGCTACAATCCCCTCGCGGTGGCCGAGGCCGTCGCGAGGAAGAAGGCCATCCTCCTCGAGGGCCGGGGGCCGGTCCTCCTCGACACGATCACCTACCGCGTCTCCGGGCACTCGCCCTCCGACGCGTCGAGCTACCGCACGAAGGAGGAGGTCGAGGCCTGGCAGAAGGCCGACGCGATCGAGTCCTACGCCGCCTACCTCGTCGCGAACAAGGCCATCGCGAAGGGCGAGCTCGAGGGCTTGCGCGCCGCGGCCCTCGAGCGCCTGACCGCCGTGGTCAAGCTCGCCGTCGACGACGGGACGAGCGGGCGCGTGGGCGGCGAGTTCATCGAGTCGGTCATGCTCTCGAACGGGAAGGCCGAGCGCCTCGACGAGGCGACGGCCGAGGGCCGGGCCCGGAAGCCCGAGCTCCTCGGGCCCGTCGCCGAGAATCCCCGCGTGAAGGCCCTCGCGGGCAAGGCCCGCTACGCCTTCGACGCCGAGGGCAAGGCGGTCTCCAAGAACAAGCTCTTCCAGTACCGCGACGCCCTCTTCGAGGCCATGCTCCACCGCTTCTCCCTCGACCCGACCATGGCGGCCTGGGGCGAGGAGAACCGGGACTGGGGCGGCGCCTTCGCCGTGTACCGCGGCCTCACCGAGCTCCTGCCCTACCACCGGCTCTTCAACTCCTCCATCTCGGAGGGGGCCATCGTCGGCTCGGGCGTGGGCTACGCCCTCGCCGGCGGCCGCGCCGTGGTCGAGCTCATGTACTGCGACTTCATGGGCCGCGCGGGCGACGAGATCTTCAACCAGGCCTCCAAGTGGCAGTCCATGTCCGCGGGCCTCCTGAAGATGCCCCTGGTCATCCGGGTCTCCGTGGGCAACAAGTACGGGGCCCAGCACAGCCAGGACTGGTCGGCCCTCGTGGCCCACGTGCCCGGCCTCAAGGCCTACTTCCCCGCCACGCCCTACGACGCCAAGGGCATGCTCAACCTCGCGCTCCGCGGCACCGACCCCGTCGTCTTCTTCGAGAGCCAGCTCCTCTACGACAAGGGCGAGGAGTTCGAGTCCGGCGGGGTGCCCGAGGGCTACTACGAGGTCGCCGAGGGCGAGCCGGCCCTCCGCCGCGCGGGCAAGGACCTCACCATAGCCACCCTCGGCGCCACCCTCTACAAGGCCATGGAGGCGGCCAAGGTCCTGAAGGACAAGTACGGCCTCGAGGCCGAGGTCATCGACCTCCGCTTCATCGCGCCCCTGAACTACGACAAGCTCGTCGAGTCCGTGCGCAAGACGGGGCGCCTCCTGCTCGCCAGCGACGCGGCCGAGCGGGGCTCCTTCCTCCATACGGTGGCGTCCAACGTGCAGACCCTCGCCTTCGACTCCCTCGACGCCCCCGTGGCAGTGGTCGGGAGCCGCAACTGGATCACGCCGGCCGCGGAGATGGAGGCCCTCTACTTCCCCCAGGCCCCGTGGATCCTCGACGCGATCCACGAGCGGATCCTGCCCCTGCCCGGCCACGCGCCGGCCACGGCGCAGTCCGTCCTCGAGCTGGCGCGCCGCGCGCGCGCGGGAGTCTAGGGCGCGATGGGCGACCGAGACTACCTGCTCGGCAGGGCCAACGACCCCGCCGCCGGCCGCGAGGGGCGCCTCGAGGCCCTGCGCGAGCTCGCGCGGGGCCTGCCCCCGCCCCTGGCCGGTCCGGGGGAGGGCGGCGAGGTCAATAACCACGTCCACACGATCTACAGCTTCAGCCCCTACAGCCCCTCGATGGCGGCCCTCCGCGCCCGCGAGGCCGGCCTCGAGGTCGCCGGCTCCGTGGACCACGACTCGATCTCGGCGTCCCGCGAGATGGTCGCGGCCTGCGCGGCGGTCGGCATAGGCGGCGTCACGGGCTGCGAGCTCCGCGTGGGCTTCGGCCGCGAGGGCGGGGCCGCGGCCGCGGCCTTCGCCGGCCGCAAGATCAACAGCCCCGACTCGGCCGGCATCGCCTACATGACCATCCAGGGAGTGCCCGCGAATCGCGTCGACGAGCTCGACGCCTTCCTCGCCCCGATCCGCGCGCGCCGGGTCGAGCGCACGCGGCGCATGGCCGAGGCCGCCTCCGACCGCCTCGCGGAGGCCGGCATGCCGCGCCTGGACTTCGATGCCGAGGTCCTCGCGCGCTCGATGGCTCGGGAGGGGGGAGGCCTGACCGAGCGCCACCTCCTCGCCGCCGCGGCCTCCCGCCTCGTCGGCCGCTTCGGCCGGGGGCCGGGCCTCGTCGAGGGCCTGGAGCGGAGCCTCGGCATACGGCCCTCGCCCAAGGCCGCGGCCCTCCTCGCCGACCCGGCCAATCCCTACCTCGAGTACGACCTCCTCGGCCTCCTCAAGATGGGCTTCCTCGACGGGATCTTCGAGCAGCCCGACGAGCTCGAGTGCCCCGATGCCCGGGCCGCCGTGGCCCTCGCGCGCTCGATCGGCGCGGTGCCCGCCTACGCCTACCTGGGCGACGTGGGCGAGTCCCCCACGGGGGACAAGAAGGCGGAAAAGTTCGAGGATGAGTTCCTGGACGAGCTGTTCGAGTACGTCGCGGGCCTCGGCTACCTCGCGATCGCCTACATGCCGCCCCGCAACAGCCGGGCCCAGCTCGAGCGGGTGCAGGCCCTCTGCGCCCGGCACGGCCTGATGGAGATCTCCGGGGTCGACATCAACCAGCCGAGGCAGTCCTTCAGCTGCCCCGAGCTGCGCGAGGCCCGCTTCCGCCACCTCGTCGGCACGACCTGGGCCCTCGTGGCCCACGAGCGCCTGTCCTCGATCGATCCCCGCCTGGGCCTCTTCTCCCCGGACAATCCCCTGGCGGCCGAGGGCCTCGGCTCCCGGATCGCCGCCTACGCCCGGGCCGGGCGCGCGCTCGCCCCGGGGCGTCCCGGCGCGGCCGCCGACGTCATCACCGAGCTCGCGAAGGGCAGGTACACGCGATGAGCGAACTAGATCATTCCCTGGCGGCGCCCCTGGCGCGCGGCCTGTATCTCGAGGCCGCCGGTTCGCCGCTGGCCGTCTCGCCCGGCCCCCTGCCCCCGGCCTCGGCCCGGGGCCCGCTCGAGCTCGAGCTGCCCGGCTCGGCCCGCGGCTCCGCCTCCGGCTTCGACGAGGACTCCGCGGCCCGCGCCGCCCAGGCGGCCTTCGCCGCCTGGAGGGCCGCCGACCCCGCCCGCTCGGGCCTCGTTCCCGGCTGCGTCGTCGCGCGCGACGGGCAGGCCGCGGCGGCCTACTGGCCCGGGGCGGAGGTCGGCGAGGCCCGGGCCCGGGCCGCCAGGGCCGATTGCGCGGCCTTCGCCCCGGCCCCGCGGCCGCCCGCCGCGGCGGGGAGCGCGGAGGGCCGCGAGGCCGTGGTGCGAGGCCGCGTCGCCCTGGTGACCGGCGGGGCCCAGGGCTTCGGCGAGGAGATCGCCCGGGGCCTCGCGGCCTCGGGGGCGACCGTCTTCGTGGCCGACCTGAACGCGGCGGGGGCCGAGAAGCTGGCCGCCGCGATAAACGCTGAGTCGGGCCGCGCCGCGGCCTTCGGGCTCGCGGTCAACGTCTCCGACGAGGCCTCGGTGCGGGCCATGTTCGACCAGGCGGCCGCGATCGCCGGCGGGCTCGACCTCGTGGTGAGCAACGCGGGGGTCCTCAAGGCCGGCTCCGTGCTCGAGCAGGACTCGGCCTCCTTCCGCTTCGTGACCGAGGTGAACTACCACGGCTTCTTCCTCGTGGCCAAGTACGCCGGCCTCCTTCTGCGGAGGCAGCGGCGGACCGCCCCGCGTTGGGCGACCGATATCGTGCAGGTCAACTCGAAGTCCGGCCTCGAGGGCTCGAACCGCAACGGGGCCTACGCCGGCTCCAAGTTCGGGGGCATCGGGCTGGTGCAGAGCTTCGCCCTCGAGCTCGTCGAGCACGGCATCAAGGTCAACGCCATCTGCCCGGGCAACTTCCTCGACGGGCCCCTGTGGTCCGACCCGGACCGGGGGCTCTTCGTCCAGTACCTGCGCTCGGGCAAGGTGCCCGGCGCCAAGACGATAGCCGAGGTCAGGTCCTACTACGAGGCCAAGGTGCCCATGCGCCGCGGCTGCGAGGGGGCCGACGTCATGCGGGCCATCTACTACGCCGTCGAGCAGGCCTACGAGACCGGCCAGGCCCTCCCCGTCACGGGGGGCCAGGTCATGCTCGCCTAGGGGAAAGCCATGAAGAGAGCCATCGCCGTCATCGATATCGGCATGACGAACAAGAAGGTCGCCGTCTACGACGAGGGCCTGCGCTGCCTCGACGCGGTCTCGCGGAGCTTCGAGCCCCTGCCCGTAGGGGACGAGGGCCTGCCGGCCCACGACCTTGCGGGCATGGAGGAGTGGCTCCTCGAGCGGCTCGCCGAGCTCGGGCGGCGCCACGCGATAGGCGCCATAGCCGTCGCGACCCACGGGGCCACCATGGTCCTCGTCGGGCCCGACGGCAGGCCCTGCGCGCCCTGCCTGTACTACACGCACGAGCCGGGGCCGGAGTTCCACGAGCGTTTCTACCGACTCGCGGGCGCCCGGCTCCCGCCGGGCGCCCGCGTCCGCGAGGAGCTCCAGGCCGTCACGGGCACGCCCGAGCTCTCCGCGATGATCAACCCGGCCAAGGGCCTTTTCTTCCTCAAGGAGCGCTTCCCCGCGGAGTACGCCCGCGCGGCCCGCGTCCTCTCCTACCCCCAGTACTGGGGCTTCCGCCTCACCGGCCGGGCCGCCTCCGAGGGCACCTACATGTGCTGCCACACCTACCTCTGGGACCAGCTGCGCGAGCGCTTCTCCTCGGTTGCCGAGGCCCTCGGCGCGGCCGCCAAGATGCCTTCGCCCCTGCGGCCCTCCTGGGAGGTCCTCGGCAAGCTCGAGCCCTCGGTCGCCGCCCGCGCCGGCCTCTCGCCCGAGACGATCGTGACGATGGGCATCCACGACTCCAACGCCTCCCTCCTGCCCCACATCCTCAAGGGCCGGGGCCGGGACTTCATCCTCAACTCGACGGGCACCTGGTGCGTGCTCATGCATCCCCAGGAGGGCTACGGCTTCGAGCCCGGGGAGCTCGGGAAGGTGGTATTCTTCAACCGCTCGGCCCTCATGAAGCCGGTCAAGACCGCGATCTTCCTGGGCGGGATGGAGTACGAGACCTGGGGCAGGCTCATAGCCGAGGCCTCCGGCCGGCCGGCCGCCGACCCCGGGGCCCTCGCCTACCCGGCGGTCCTCGAGGAGCGCTCGGCCTTCATCCTGCCGGAGGTCGTGCCCGGCTCGGGGCAGTTCCCCGGCTCGCGGGCCCGGGCGGTCGAGGCCGGCCGCGAGTACGCGTTGGACGACATCAAGGCGGGGAGGGCGATGCCGCCCTTCCTGCGCGACGAGCGCAGGGCCATGGCCGTCCTCAACGCCTCCCTGGTCGTCCAGACCACCGTGGCCCTCGCCCGCGCGGGCCTGGGCAAGGGGACCGAGGTCTACACCGAGGGCGGCTTCCGCAAGAACGCGGACTACAACGCCCTCCTCGCCGCGGCCCTGGGGGACCGGGCGGTCTACCTGACCGACCTGGCCGAGGCCACGGCCTTCGGCGCGGCCCTGACCGCCCTGGCCGCCCTCGAAGGGGGGCCAGGCGGCCTCGAGGGCCTCGCCGGGAGATTCGACGTCGACTACCAGCGCGTGGACCCCCTGCCGGGGGCCGCGGGCTTCGAAGCCTACCGGCGGGCCTACCTGGCCCTCGTCGGCGGCGCGGGCGAGTAAGGGGGAAGCATGAAGACCAAAGCGGTGCGGCTCTACGGGATCGACGACCTGCGGCTCGAGGAGTTCGATCTCCCCGCGATCGAGGACGACGAGATCCTCGCCAAGGTCGTCTCCGACTCGATCTGCATGTCGAGCCACAAGCTCGCCATGCAGGGCGACAAGCACAAGCGGGTGCGCGCCCCCCTGGCCTCGAACCCGGTGATCGTCGGCCACGAGTTCTGCGGCGAGCTCGTCGAGGTGGGGAAGAAGTGGCGGGGCCGCTTCGCGCCCGGGCAGAAGTTCGCCATCCAGCCCGCCCTGAACTACCAAGGCAGCCTCTGGGCCCCCGGCTATTCCTATCCCCACATCGGCGGCGACGCCACCTACGTCGTGATCCCCGCCGAGGTCATGGAGTCCGGCTGCCTCCTCGAGTACGAGGCCGAGGCCTTCTTCATGGGCTCCCTCTCCGAGCCGATGTCCTGCATCGTGGGCGCCTACCACGCCCAGTACCACACCCGCGGCGGCTCCTACGTCCACGAGATGGGCATCAAGGAGGGCGGGAGCCTGGCCCTCCTCGCGAGCGTGGGGCCCATGGGCATGGGGGCCATCGACTACGCGATGCACGCCCCCCGCAGGCCCGCGCGCGTGGTCGTCACCGACATCGACGAGGCCCGCCTCGCCCGCGCCGCCTCGATCTTCAGCGTCGAGGAGGCGGCCCGCAACGGCGTCGAGCTCCGCTACGTGAACACGAGGGACCTGCCCGATCCCGTGGCCCGCCTGCGCGGGCTCAACGGCGGCAAGCTCTTCGACGACGTCTTCGTCTTCGCCCCGGTGCGGCCCGTGGTCGAGCTCGGCGACCGCCTCCTCGGGCCCGACGGCTGCCTCAACTTCTTCGCCGGCCCGACCGACACCTCCTTCTCGGCATCGCTCAACTTCTACGACGTCCACTACGAGTCCCATCACCTCGTCGGCACCTCCGGCGGGAACACCGACGACATCGTCGAGTCCCTGGCCATGATGGCGGCGGGGACGCTCAACCCGGTGGCCATGATCACCCACGTGGGCGGCCTCGACGCGGTGGCCGACACCACGATACGGCTCGACAAGATCCCCGGCGGGAAGAAGCTCATCTACACGCACAAGCGCCTGCCCCTCGTCGCCCTGGCCGACCTCGAGGAGAAGGGGAGGGGCGATCCCCTCCTCGCCGAGCTCGCGCGCGCGGTGAAGTCGCATAACGGCCTGTGGTCCAAGGAGGCCGAGGACCTCGTCCTGGCCAAGGCCCCGGCGATATGAGCGGCGCCCGCGGGCGCCTGCAGGCGGTGCTCTTCGACATGGACGGGGTCCTCGCGGACTCCGAGCCCTTCATCATCGCGGCGGCGACGGCGATGTTCGCCGAGCGCCACGGGGCCGCGGTCGAGGCCGAGGAATTCCTCCCCTTCGTCGGGACCGGCGAGGACCGCTTCCTGGGCGGCGTCGCGGAGAAGCGCGGCATCGGGCTCGACCTGCCCTCCGACAAGGAGCGCACCTACGCCATCTACGGCGAGCTGATCCGCGGCAAGCTCGCGGAGCTGCCCGGGGCTGCGGCCTTCGTGCGGGAGTGCCGGGAGCGGGGCCTCAAGACCGCCCTCGCCACGAGCGCCGACCGCCCGAAGATGGAGGCCAACCTCCGCGAGCTCGGCCTGGGCGAGGATGCCTTCGACGCCGTGGTGAACGGCCTGGACGTGGCGCGCAAGAAGCCCTTCCCCGACATCTACCTCGAGGCGGCCCGCCGCCTCGGCGCCGACCCGGGCCGCTGCCTCGTCGTGGAGGACGCGTTGAGCGGCGTAGCGGCGGCCAAGGCCGCGGGCTGCGCCTGCCTGGGCATCACGGGGAGCTTCGACGCCGCGGCCCTGCGCGGGGCCGGGGCCGACTGGACGGCCCCCGACCTGGCCCGGGCGGACCGGGCGATCCTGGGCTAGGCCAGGGCTAGAGGATCGAGCCGGGCTTCAGCAGCTCGGCGTTGCGGGCGCCGAGGCGCATGCCCTCGGCCACGGCCTCGGCCATCGAGCCCCCGGCCGACAGGACCGCGGCGAGGCCGGCCGTGAAGGCGTCGCCCGAGCCCGTGGGGTTGAGGGGGGCGCAGGCCCGCGCGGGCTCCTCGCGCAGCGCCCCGCCGTCCCAGTACCAGGCCGGCTCGGGGCCGCGCGTGACGACGAGGCGGCTGCCCCCCTCGCCCTGGAGCCGCGCGGCGAGCGCGGCGACGTGGGCGCGCAGCTCCGGAAGGCCGGCCCGGGCCGGATCGGCGAGGGGCCAGGTGGCCAGGAGCTCGGCGAGGTTGGGCTTGACCAGGTCGGGCCCGAAGGGCAGGCAGGCCCTGAGGTCGGCGCCCTTGATGTCGAGGACGAGGAGCTTGCCCGCGGCCTTGGCCCGCCGCGCCATCTCCGGCAGGACATGCTCCTCGAAGCCCGGGGCCTTGGTGCCCGAGATCACGACGGCCCCGCACTCGGGCAGGGCCCGGTCGAACTCCGCGAGGACCAGGGCGCCGGTGCCGGGCGCCACGGGCTGGGCCTCCTCGACGAGCTCGGTGGCCGTGCCGTCGGCCCGGTCGACGATCGTGTAGCAGAAGCGGATCTCCGAGCCCGACTCGACCCAGCGCAGCTCGAGGCCGTCGGCGGCGCAGAGCGAGAGGAACCACTCGCGCGTGGGGCCGCCCGCCTGGGTGAGGTGGATGGCGCGGCGGCCGGACTGGGTCAGGACCCGGGCCACGTTCACGCCCTTGCCCGAGGCGTCCACGCGATGCTCGGCCGAGCGGTTGACCTCGCCCTTGAGGATACCCGCGTAAGCGAGGGTCTTCTGGATCACCGGGTTCAGGCACACGACGAGGCAGGGGCTTTCGCTGCTCATGCCGCGACTATAGCTTCTCCCGATCGGCCTCGTCCATATCGGGCCTGTCCGGGCCCTCGCGGCCCGCCTGCCTATGCCGTATACTGAGCTGGAATAGGGGGCCCGCATGGACGACTTCACCTTCCGCAATCCCACCAAGATCATCTTCGGCCGCGGGACCGAGGCGCGGGTCGGCGAGGAGGCCGCCGCCTTCTCCACGAAGGTCCTCCTCCACTACGGCGGCGGGAGCATCAAGCGGACCGGCCTCTACGACCGGCTCATGGCCTCCCTTGCCGCCGCGGGCATCTCCGTGGTCGAGCTGCCCGGGGTCAAGCCCAATCCGCGCCTCTCCCTCGTGCGCGAGGGCATTCGGCTCTGCCGCGAGCGGGGACTCGGCCTCGTCCTCGCCGTCGGCGGGGGGAGCGCCATCGACTCGGCCAAGGCCATAGCCGCGGGCGTGCCCTACGAGGGCGACGTCTGGGACTTCTACGCCGGCAAGGCCGAGCCCCGGGCCGCCCTCCCGGTCGGCACCGTCCTGACCATCCCCGCGGCGGGCAGCGAGGCGAGCACGGGCACGGTGATCACGAAGGAGGATGGCTGGCTCAAGCGGGCCTTCAACTCCGAGCTGGTCTACCCCCGCTTCTCGATCCTCGATCCCGAGCTGGCCTTCACCCTGCCCGACGCCCAGGTCGCCAACGGGGTCGCCGACATCATGTCCCACCTCATGGAGCGCTACTTCACCAACTCGCGGCCCGTCGAGTTCACCGACCGCCTCATCGAGGCCACGCTCCGGACGGTCATCGACGCGGCGCCGCGGGTCATGCGCAAGCGCGACGACTACGATGCCTGGGCCGAGCTCATGTGGGCCGGCACGATCGCCCACAACAACCTCCTCAATACCGGGCGCGAGGGAGACTGGGGCTCCCACGAGATCGAGCACGAGCTCTCGGGGGCCTACGACATAGCCCACGGGGCCGGGCTCGCGACGATCTTCCCCGCCTGGATGAAGCTTGTCTTCTCCCACGACCCGGCCCGCTTCCTGCGCTACGCGGTCGAGGTCTGGGGCGTCGAGCAGTCCTTCGTCGATCCGGAGCGCAGCGCCCGCGAGGGCATAGCCCGCCTCGAGGCCTTCTGGTCCTCCCTCGGCCTCGCGATCAGGCTCGCTGGCCTGGGCATCGGGAGCGAGCGGATCGAGGAGATGGCCGCGAAGGCGACCGAGGGCGGCAGCCGGAAGCTCGGCCATTTCCTGCCCCTCGGCCCGGACGAGGTCCGGGAGATTTACCGGCTCGCCCTGTAGGCCCTCCTCGTCCGGCGCCGCGGGGCCGCCGAAGGGGGGCGGTGCAAGGGGGGTCGGCCGCGGGGCAGATCGGGTCCGGCGCCCCTTGCCCGGATCGACCGCATGTGAGCTGGGGGAAATTCGTGTAATCGTTTACAAATTTTTGTTGACAGTTTGAGGTTTATGGTAAACGATTACATCTGCAAGGATAGCTGTCGCAAGCCATCCGGCTCCCCTGGAGGAACCATGCTGATCGGCATCGCCCCCTGCATCTCCCCCGAGCTCCTCTCCACCCTCCATCGAATGGGCCATGGCGACGAGATCGTCCTCGCCGACGCCTTCTTCCCCGGCGATTCCACCAACTCCCGCGTCATCCGCGCGGACGGGATCCGCATCCCCGAGCTCCTCGACGGAATCCTCGGCCTCATCAACCTCGACTCCTACGTCGAGGCTCCGGTGATGCTGATGGCGCCGGTGCCGGGGGACGAGCTCGACCCCTCGGTGGAGCTGGCCTATCGCTCGGCCATCGATGGGCGCTGGCCGGGCACCCCGCCCTTCGCCTGGATCGAGCGCTTCGCCTTCTACGAGCGGGCCAGGAAGGCCTTCGCGGTGGTCATGACCGGCGAGACGGTCAAGTACGGCAACGTGATCCTCAAGAAGGGCGTCATCCCGGTTTCCAGGTAGGTCCCTGCTTCGGCATTCGGCCAGCGCGTCGCGCTGGCTAGAGAGATTCAAAGAGGAGAGCGTTATGAAGAGAATGTCCATTCTCGCACTGGCCCTCGTCGTCCTCGCGGCCGGTTCCCTGATCGGCTGCCAGTCCAAGTCGAGCAAGCCCGTCATCGGTGCCCTCATCCGCAACCTGGACGAGCAGTTCGTCGCCGACTACGCGGCCAACGTCAAGGTCCTCGCCGAGAAGGCGGGCGTCGAGCTCAAGCTCCTGGACTCCCGATCCGACCAGGCCACCCAGCTCGACCAGCTCAATACCCTGCTCAGCCAGGGCGTGAAGTACTTCGTCATCGTCCCGAACCAGACCGAGGCCACCGAGCAGATGGCCCAGGCCATCGCCAAGAAGAAGGGCGGGGCCGCCTTCTCCAACATCCAGCCCTCCGTCGCGGCCCTCAAGGTCGGCAAGAACTTCTTCCTCGCCTCCAGCCCCGAGTCCGTCGCCGGCCAGATCCAGGCGCAGATCATCGACGACTACTTCCAGAAGAACCCGAAGAAGCTCGGCGCGAACAAGACGATCAACGCCCTCATGCTCCTCGGCCAGCTCGGCCACCCCGCCCAGAAGTACCGCACCGACGCCGTCCTCCAGGGCCTCAAGGACAAGGGCTACACCGTGAACGTCGTCGCCCAGGACACCGCCAACTGGAAGCCGGACGAGGCCCAGCAGAAGATGGACGCCTGGATCGCCGCCTTCAAGGGCAAGTTCAACATCGTCATCACCAACAACGACGGCATGGCCCTCGGCGCCGTCGAGTCCCTCCTCACCGCGAAGTACGTGGACGATCCCAAGGACCTGACCAAGGATACCGACGGCGACGGCACGGTCCTCAAGGTGCCCGTCCTCGGCGTCGACGCGACCCAGGTCGCCCTGAAGTCCATGTCCGAGAACAAGCTCTACGCCACGGTCCTCCAGGACTCCGTCGGCCAGTCCTCCACCGCCTTCGAGCTGGCCCTCGCCATGGCGCAGGGCAAGTACAAGGCCGGCTTCGAGGCCTGGGGCCTGAAGCCCGAGACCACGCCCGGCGACGAGGCCCCGGCCAACGACGCCGCCGTCATCGGCCAGTGCTACCTCGTCCCCTTCAAGGCCGTCACGAAGGACAACTACAAGGAATTCGTGAAGTAATCCGATCCTAGGATAAAATAAACGCGGAGGGCGCAGAGGGCGCGGAGGGAAGAACGGGATGTAAAGAGGGAGATGGGGACGAGAGGATTTGGATGATCGCTTCCCCCCTTTCCCTCTCTCAATTCCTTTTTCCCTTTCCTCCCTCTCCCCTGCGTCCTCTGCGTTGGGAAAATTCTTCATCTGGTTCCGGAGGGGTATAGATGCCGAACGATACGGCCTCGGGCTACGTCCTCGAGATGCTCGGGATATCCAAGAGCTTCCCGGGCGTCCAGGCCTTGAACGACGTCACGCTCAAGGTCCGCCCGGGCACCGTGCATGCCCTCATGGGCGAGAACGGCGCCGGCAAGTCGACGCTGATGAAGTGCCTCTTCGGCATCTACCGCGAGGACTCGGGCGATATCGTGCTCAAGGGCGCGAAGGTCAAGTTCCACAGCGCGAAGGACGCCCTCGTCTCGGGCGTCTCCATGATCCACCAGGAGCTCCTGAACGTGCCCGACCGCTCCGTGCGGGAGAACGTCTGGCTCGGCCGCGAGCCCATGCGCTCCTTCGGGCCCCTGCGTTTCCTCGACCACCGCAAGATGCACGAGGACACCGCGGCCCTCATGAAGAGCCTCGACATGGAGATCGATCCGGCCGACCGGATGGGCGGCCTGTCCATCTCGAAGCAGCAGGCTTGCGAGATCGCCAAGGCGGTGTCGTACGACGCCTCGGTGGTGGTCATGGACGAGCCGAGCTCCTCGCTCACCGAGACCGAGACCGAGCACCTGTTCAGGATCATCCGCGACCTGCGCTCCCGGGGCGTCGCCGTCATCTACATCTCGCACAAGATGAGCGAGATATTCCAGATCGCCGACGAGGTCTCCGTCATGCGCGACGGCAGGATGGTCGGCACCTACGCCGCGAGCGAGCTCGACGAGGACGGCCTCATCCGCCTCATGGTCGGCCGCGACACGACCGACCGCTTCCCGCCCGTGGCCTCGGTTCCCGGGGAGGTCCGCCTCGAGGTCCGCGGCCTCACCGCCGCGAACCCGCGCTCCTTCCGGGACGTCAGCTTCGACCTCAGGCGGGGCGAGATCCTCGGCATCGGCGGCCTGGTCGGGGCGCAGCGCACCGAGCTCGTCGAGGCCCTCTTCGGGCTCCGCGAGGTCGCCTCGGGCGAGATCCTCGTCGACGGCGGGCTCGTCCGCGTGCGCTCGCCGCGCGACGCGATCTCCCACGGCCTGGGCCTCATCACCGAGGACCGCCGGGGCTCGGGCATCTTCCCCCTGCTCTCGGTCACGGTGAACACCTCCGTCGCCTCCCTCGGGCGCTACCTGGGCAAGGCCCGCCTGCTCGAGCACCGGAGGATCGAGTCGGAGGCCGCCAAGCTCAACGAGGCGCTCCGGACGAAGACCCCCTCGATGGGGACGCAGATCCAGAACCTCTCGGGGGGCAACCAGCAGAAGGTCCTCGTGAGCCGCTGGCTCATGACACTGCCGGACATCCTCATCATGGACGAGCCGACGCGCGGCATCGACGTCGGCGCCAAGTACGAGATCTACACGATCATGGCCGAGCTGGCCAGGAACGGGAAGTCCATCATCATGGTCTCGTCCGAGATGCCCGAGCTCCTGGGCATGTCGCACCGCATCATGGTCCTCTGCGCCGGGCGGCACACCGGCACCCTCGAGGGGAAGCAGGCCACGCAAGAGAACATCATGCGCCTCGCGACGCAATTCGTATGAAGGAGGCTCCCTTGGCAGCCAGCAGCACCGTAACGGCCCAGGCTCCCGCCCGGGGCCTCCGCGCCTTCTTGAGCAAGAACACGAACATCGTGACCTTCGTGGTCCTCGCCCTCGCCCTCGGGGCCCTCACGGGCGGCCGGGCCTTCGGCCTGGACTCCATCCAGAACCTGCTCATCGCCGAGTCGGTGCGCGCCTTCGCCGCCCTGGGCGTCGGCATGATCATCATCACGAGGGGGATCGACCTCTCCATCGGCTACGTCGTCTGCCTCGTGGCGAGCGTCTCCGCCTCCTTCGCCCAGACGCCGGACTACGCCGCGGCCCTCTACGCGGGCAAGGACTTCGTCATCCTCGTGCCCATCGCCGCGGGGCTCATGACCGGCGCCCTGTGCGGGCTCGTCAACGGCCTCCTCGTGGCCTACGGCAAGCTGCCTGCCTTCATCGCCACCCTGGGCACCCTGTCCATCGCGCGGGGGCTGCAGCTCATCTACACCAAGGCCGCCGTCGTCGGCTCGCTCAAGCAGCCCTTCAAGAACATCTCGCAGGGCTCGCTCGGGCCCGTGCCCTACCTCGCCATCTACGTGGCCTTCGCGGCCTTCGTCGTCTGGGTGCTGCTGCGGCATACGAGGCGGGGGACCAACTTCTACGCGATAGGCGGCAACCCCGTCGCGGCCCGCGTGTCCGGGATCAACGTCGAGCGCGAGCTCGTGATGGTCTATCTCTACGCGGGCGTGCTCTACGGCATCGCCGGAGTGCTGCAGGCGGGGCGGCTCGGCCTCGCGAACGCGCTCACCGCCAACGGCATGGAGCTCGACGCCATAGCCGCGGTCACCGTAGGAGGCGTCTCCCAGACCGGCGGCGTCGGCACGATGGGCGGCATGATCGTCGGCGTCCTCACCCTGGGCATCATCAACTATGGCATGACCTACCTGGGCGTGGACTCCTACTACCAGCTGCTCATGAAGGGCGTGATCATCATCGTGGCGGTATTCATGGACATGAACAAGAACGCCCGGAGGTAGGGCGCTAGCGGCCGGCGGCCTCCCGGAGTCCGCGGAGGAGGTCGGAGGAGGGATCGGCGGCGAAGGTCTCGCGCCTCGCGCCGCCCTCCCAGGCCAGGGTGAAGCGGGGGAAGACGGGGCCGAACAGGCGGGCGAGGGGCCCGCGGCGGGGCTCGTCCAGCGAGGAGATTTCGGCGCGCGGCACGACTATGTCGATCGCGCGGGACGGAGACGGGGCATTCCTATGGGACTTGAACAGCGCCGAGATCCAGTTCTCGCTGGGGAGGTGCTTGAAGCGGAAGGACGCATCGGTGAGGATGAGCAGGCCCCAGACGCCCCGCTCGTCGCCGGGCTCGAAGTAGGTGCCGATGGCCCGCGCCTGGACCTTCTCGCCCGTCTCGGCCTCGAAATCGCTCCAGAATTTGGCGGCTTCGTCGTTCATGGCCTTCCCTCCCCAGGAAGCGGCATTATACGCCCGGCCCGCCCGACGCGCCAGGGGCGCCCGAGGACGCGCAGGTGAGGGAACGGACGGCCACCATCCGCGACGTGGCCGAGGCCGCCGGCGTCTCCACCGCCACGGTCTCGCGCGTCATCAACGGCGACGGCCGGGTGGTCCCCGGCACGGCCGCCAAGGTCCGGCGGGCCATAGCCGAGCTCGGCTACAACATGAACCAGGTGGCCCGGAGCCTCAAGACGAGGGCCACGAGGACGGTCGGCGTCATCGCCCCCGAGCTGGCCAGCGACTTCTTCATGCTCCTGGCCGAGAGCATGGACCGGGAGCTCTCCGCCCACGGCTACGGCCTCATCGTCTGCTCCTCGTGGGAGAGCGCGGGGGAGGAGGCGAAGCGCCTCCAGCTCCTCGCCGAGCGGCTCGTGGACGGGGTGGTCATGATACCGGCGACGGAGAAGGGACGCCACGTCCGCGGGGTCCAGGAGCGGGGGATCCCCGTGGTGCTGATCGACCGGCTCGCCCGGGACCTCTCCGTCGACGCGGTCCTCGTCGACAACGAGGGCGGCGCCTACGAGGCGACGAGCGCCCTCATAGGCGACGGCTTCCGCCGCATAGGCTTCCTCGGGGGCAGCCTCGCCGTCACGACGGCGCGCGAGCGCCACGAGGGCTACCGCCGGGCCATGGCCGAGGCCGGCCTCGCCGTGGAGCCGGACTTCGAGCGCTTCGGGAGCCTCCACATCGAGTCGGGCTACGGCTCCATGGCCGAGATGCTCTCGCGGCCCGGGGCGCCCGACGCGTACTTCGTCGTCAACGCGGACAACCACGTCGGCGCCACGAACTACCTCATGACGGAGGGCAGGGCCTACCGGGACCGGGTCGTCCTGGCCGCCTTCGACGAGATGCCCTACTCGCCCCTCCTGCAGTGCTGCCGGTATTCCGTTTCCCAGCCCATCGCGGAGATGGGCGCCCTCGCCGCGCGGATGCTCCTCGACCGGATCGAGGGCTCGCGGCAGGGGGAGCCGGAGGTGGTCCGGCTCAAGACTACGCTGATACGGCACGGCTAGGGAGCCGCGCGCCGCTATGATTTACTGATCGACGGAGGTTCTCCATGGCTGACGTGAACGAGATGAAGGTACAGGCCCCGGCCGCGAGGTTCCGCGGCAGCTTGCCGAAGATCGGCATCAGGCCGACCATCGACGGGAGGCGCCGAGGCGTGCGCGAGTCGCTCGAGGAGCCGACGATGGGCATGGCCAAGGCGGCCGCGAGGCTCATCTCCGAGAAGCTCCGGCACCCGAGCGGCCACGCCGTGGAGTGCGTGATCGCCGACGCCTGCATAGGCGGCGTCGCGGAGGCGGCCGCCTGCCAGGAGAAGTTCGAGCGCGAGGGCGTCGCCGTCACCCTCACCGTGACGCCCTGCTGGTGCTACGGCTCCGAGACCATGGACATGGACCCGGCCACCATCAAGGCGGTCTGGGGCTTCAACGGCACCGACCGGCCCGGCGCCGTCTACCTCGCCGCGGTCCTCGCGGCCCATAGCCAGAAGGGCCTGCCCGCCTTCGGCATCTACGGCCGGGACGTGCAGGACATGAGCAGCATCGCGACCATCCCCGCCGACGTCGCCGAGAAGATACTCCGCTTCGCCCGCGCGGGCCTCGCGGCGGCCTGGATGCGCGGCAAGAGCCAGCTCTCCATCGGCTCCGTGTCCATGGGCATCGCGGGCTCCATCGTCGATCCCGACTTCTTCCAGGACTACCTCGGGATGCGCAACGAGTACGTCGACATGAGCGAGATCGTGCGCCGCGTCGACGAGAAGATCTACTCCGAGGCCGAGTACAAGCGCGCCCTCGAGTGGACCAAGGCCAACTGCAAGGAGGGCCCGGACAACAACGCTCCCGAGGCCCAGCATCCCCGCGCCCGCAAGGACAAGTCCTGGGAGACGAGCGTGAAGATGGCGCTCATCGTGCGCGACCTCATGGCCGGCAACCCCGACCTGCGGCGCAAGGGCCTGGACGAGGAGGCCCTCGGGCACAACGCCATCCTCGCGGGCTTCCAGGGCCAGCGCCAGTGGACCGACCACTTCCCCAACGGCGACTTCCTCGAGACCGTCCTCAACTCGAGCTTCGACTGGAACGGCATCCGCCAGCCCTACCTCGTCGCCACCGAGAACGACGCGCTCAACGGCGTGGCCATGCTCTTCGGCCACCTCCTCACCGGCAGCGCGCAGATCTTCTCCGACGTGCGCACCTACTGGAGCCCCGAGGCCGTGCAGCGCGTCACCGGCTGGAAGCCCTCGGGCGAGGCCGCGAACGGCTTCATCCACCTCATCAATTCCGGCGCGACCTGCATGGACGGCACGGGCAAGCAGCGCCTCGGCGGCAAGCCCGCGATCAAGAAGTGGTGGGAGGTCACGCCCCAGGAGGCGGGCGCCTGCCTCGACGCGACCCAGTGGCGCTACGCCTCCCTGGGCTACTTCCGCGGCGGCGGCTACTCCTCGGACTTCCTCACCGAGGGCGGCATGCCCGTCACGATGAGCCGCCTCAACCTCGTTAAGGGCCTCGGGCCCGTCCTCCAGATCGCCGAGGGAATCACCGCCGCCCTGCCCGACGAGGTGCACGACAAGCTCGACAAGCGCACCGACCCGACCTGGCCCACGACCTGGTTCGTGCCCCGGCTCACCGGCTCCGGCCCCTTCGCGGACGTCTACTCCGTGATGGCCAACTGGGGCGCCAACCACGGCGCGATCAGCTACGGCCATATCGGCGCCGACCTCTTGAGCCTCGCCTCGATGCTCCGCATCCCCGTGTGCATGCACAACGTGCCGGAGTCCGACATCTTCCGGCCGAGCTACTGGAGCGCGATGGGCATGGACAAGGAAGGCGCCGACTACCGCGCCTGCCAGGCCCTCGGGCCGCTGTACGGGAAGAGGTAGGCGGCAGTGGGAAAGCGGCCCCGGGGGCGAGGGCTACCCGCGCCCCCGCCGCTTCCTCCATTGGCCGGGGCTGATCCCCTCGGCCTCCTTGAAGGCCGAGTGGAAGCGCTGGAGCGCGCCGAAGCCGGAGCGGGACGCCACCTCGTCGAGGGAGAGCCCCCCTTCCGCGAGGAGCCGCCGCGCCGTCGCGAGCCGGGCCCGGACGATCTCCTCGTGGAGGCTCCTGCCCAGGGCCCTGCGGAAGCGCGTCTCGAGGGAGCGGCGCGAGGCGGGGACGGCGGCGAGGACCTCGGGGACGCCGATCCCCTCGTGCGCGCGGGCGCGGATGAAGGTGGCCGCCCGCGCGACGAGCTCGTCGGGGCAGGCGTAGACCCGCGTCGACTCGCGCTCGGCCACCTCCTTGGGCGGCACGGCGCGGCGGGCCTCCGCGGGCCCCGGGCCCGGGGCTCCCGCCCCGGGGCCCTCGATGAGGGCGTCGAGGGCCCGCGCCGCCTCGTAGCCGATGGCCTCGCAGTCGAGGCGGATGCTCGAGAGCGAGGGGCTCGCGAGCTCGCAGAGGATGTCCTCGTCGTCGACCCCGAGTATGGCCAGGGCTCCCGGCACCGCGATGCCGAGCCTCCCCGCGAGCTCCGTGGCGCGCAGGCCCGTCGTGTCGTTGCAGGCGAAGAGCGCGGCGGGCTTCTCGAGGCCGGCGAGGAAGGCGGCGAGGCCCCCCGGCCTCGCGCCGGCCTCGCCTCCCGCCTCGCGGCCGCTCTCCCACCAGCCCAGGCTCCGCTCGAAGCTGGGCAGGCGCCCGATCGGCCCGGCCCCCTCCTCGAGGGCCTCGACGAAGCCGCGCTTGCGCTCCTGCGACCAAAGGGTGCCCTCGACGCCGAGGAAGGCGAAGCGCGAGAAGCCGCAGGAGCGGAGGTGGAGGGCGGCGCGGCGCCCGGTGAGGCGGTCGTCGTTCGCGACGGTGCGGAAGCCCGGCCGGAGGTAGGCCCCCGCGACGTCGACCAGGGGCAGGCCGAGGGAGGCCAGGCGGTCCGCCTCGGCGGCGCTCTCGATCCGCGCGACGATCCCGTCGCCCTCCCATCCCTCGAGGCTCGCCAGGGAGCGGAACATCCAGCCGTAGCCGAAGAGCCGCCAGTCGGGGCGGGATTTGGCGTAGCGGACGACCCCCCGCGCGATGCCGTGCTCGTAGAAGTCCGAGAGCTCCATGCAGAGGGCGATGTTGCGCATAATGGGATAATATATACGCATTTCGAGTATTGTCGAGCCTGCCCGAGCGACCTAGAATCAGCAGCGAAGAAGCCGAGAGCGGCTTAGGAGGACAACATGGAATACCAGTTCCCGAAGGCGAAGGAGCCGATCCCTTCCGCGGGCAAGGACGACCTCATCGCCATAGCCGGCGCCGGCGGCTTCATCGCGGGCAACCTCGTCGCGTACTTCAAGGGCAAGGGCTTCACGCGCATCCGCGCCATCGACAAGAAGCCGGTCTCCGAGTGGTACCAGACGGTGGGCGGCGTCGAGAACCTCTGCCTCGACCTCTCGATCGAGGAGAGCTGCCGCCGCGCCGTCGAGGGCGCGACCGAGGTCTACAACCTCGCCGCCGACATGGGCGGCATGGGCTTCATCGAGACCCACCGCGTCGATTGCCTGCGCTCCATCCTCATCAACACCCACATGGTCGAGGCCGCCTGGCGCGCCGGCGCCAAGCGCTACTTCTACTCCTCCTCGGCCTGCGCCTACAACACCGACCTGCAGAAGGACCCGCGCGTGCGGGCCCTCAAGGAGAGCGACGCCTATCCCGCCATGGCCGAGCGCGGCTACGGCTGGGAGAAGCTCGTCTCCGAGATGTTCTGCCAGGAGTACTGGGCCGAGCGCGGCCTGGCCACCTTCATCGCCCGCTTCCACAACGTCTACGGCCCCTTCGGCACCTGGGTCGGCGGCCGCGAGAAGGCCCCCGCCGCCATCTGCCGGAAGGTCCAGGAGGCCATCGACTCGAAGTCCGGCGCGATCGACATCTGGGGCGACGGGACCCAGACCCGCTCGTTCATGTACATCGACGACTGCGTGCAGGGCATCGACAAGATCACCCACTGCGACGCGCTCGTAGCCACGCCGATCAACCTCGGCTCCTCCGAGCTCATCGAGATCAACCATCTCGTCAGCCTGGCCGAGGAGATCGGCGGCGTGAAGCTGAAACGGAGCTACGACCCCAGCGCACCCAAGGGCGTCGCCGGCCGCAACTCCGACAATACCTTCATCAAGCAGGTGCTCAAGTGGGAGCCCTCGACCCCCTTCAAGGCCGGCCTCAAGAAGACCTACGACTGGATCGCGACCCAGCGCGCCGCGCGCGCGGCCGGCAGGCGCGTGGTGGACTGAGAGCCGATGCGAAGCGAGCTAGGAGTCCCCATGCCGAGCGATATCGCCGCGCAGCTGGGCGGCATCCCCTACCGCCTCGCCCTCGCGGGGGGCTGGATCGACCAGCCCTTCGTCTCGATGCGGGACCCCGAGCCGCCCGGCTCGATGGTCGTCGTCGCCGTGGAGCCCGAGTTCCGCTTCATGGACCGCTGCGGCATGGCGACGAGCACGAGGAAGGCCGCGGCCGCCCTCTGGGGGGGGCGGCTGCCCCGGGGGGAGCCCGCCGCGCTGGTGCGGGAGCTCTACGCCGCCGAGAACGCGGGCAGGGCCGAGCCCTCGGGGAGCCAGGATATGGTGGGCCTGGTCTACCCGGGGCTGAGCCGCATCGACTACGACCACCGCCACGAGGGGGGCGTCTTCCCCCTGCGAGTACAGACGAACGCGGATCCGGGGACCGCGGCCTGGCTCGAGTCGGTCCTGAAGATCCTCCCGATCGCCCCCCGGCCCTCCGGCTACTCGCCCCTCGGCGTCAAGAACCTCGATCCGGCCTGGGTCCGCCGCCTCGGGGCCTCGGGCAGGGACTGCTTCGCGGCCATAGAGGCCCATGACCTCGCCGGGCTCCAGGCCTCGATGAACGAGTGCACGCTCTGCTGGGAGGCCCTCCTGCCGGCCACCCTCCGGCATCCGACGATCGAGCTCGACCTCGCGGGGATCCAAGCCGCCTACCGCGCCGAATACGGCGGGGCCATGTACTCGGGCTGCGGCGGCGGCTACCTCTTCGTCGCGACCGGGCGCGAGGTGCCGGGCGCCTTCGGCTTCCGCGTCCGCCTTCCGGGGAAGGAGCTCGAGCCTTGAGCCGCGCCTTCGTCTCCGGGGCCTTCGACGATATCCGCTCGCGGCAGATCCGCTTCCTCGAGGAGGCCTCGCGCCTCGGGAGCCTGACCGTCTGCCTCTGGCCCGACGAGGCCGTCGCGCGCGTCGCGGGGGCGGCGCCGAAATTCGGCCTGGCCGAGCGGCGCTACTTCCTCGAGAGCATGCGCTTCGTCGACCGCGTCCTCGTCGCCCCCGAGGCCCTCGATCCCGATACCCTCGAGCTCGGCGCCGCCGATCCCGGCGTGGCAGGCGCGGCCGGCGCGGCCGGGGGGCTGCGCGGGGCCGCCTGGGTCCTCCCTCCCGAGCCCGCGCCGCCCGGCGAGGGCCCGAGCGCGGCGAAGCTCGCCTTCTGCGCGCGCGCGGGCCTCGAGCCCCGGGCCCTCCGCGCGGCCGAGCTCGGGGGCTTCCCCTACGAGGCCCCGCCCTACGGCGCCCCCATCGAGGGCGGCCGGCCCCGCGTCATCGTCACGGGCTGCTTCGACTGGTTCCACTCGGGGCACGCCCGCTTCTTCGAGGAGGCGGCCGCCTACGGGGAGCTCAACGTCGTCATCGGCTCCGACGAGAACCTCCGCCTCCTCAAGGGCGAGGGCCACCCCCTCTTCCCCGCCGAGGAGCGGCGCTACGTCGCGGCCTCCATGCGGAGCGCGGCCCGCGTCCTGGTCGCGAGCGGCTCGGGCTGGCTCGACGCCGAACCCGAGATCGTCGCGCTCGGCGCCTCGCGCTACGTCGTGAACGAGGACGGGGACAAGCCGGAGAAGCGCCGCTATTGCGAACGGCAGGGCATCGAGTATATCGTCCTCAAGCGGAGCCCGAAGGAGGGCCTGCCCCGCCGCGCGAGCACCGACCTGCGCGGCTTCTAGGGAAGGAGGAGGGACGATGCGCTACGCGCTCATACTCGCCGGCGGCTCCGGCACCCGGCTCTGGCCCCTCTCCCGCGACGCCTCGCCCAAGCAGCTCATCCCCCTGCTCGAGGGCCGCAGCCTCCTCGAGGAGGCCTACCTGCGCCTCGAGGGCCTCGTGCCCGAGGAGCGGCGGCTGGTCTGCGCCGCGCGGCGCTACCGCGATCCCGTCATCCGGCGCCTGCCCTCCCTCGCCGCCGCCGGCCCCTCCGGCGTCCCCCGCTACGTCGGCGAGCCCGAGGGCCGGGACACCCTGGCGGCTATCTACCTCTCCTGCGCCCTCGTCGCCCGGGAGGACCCCGACGCGACGGTGGGCCTCTTCACCTCGGACCACGTCATCAGGCCAGCGGCGCGCTTCCGCGAGATCGCGGGGCGGGCCTACGCCCTGGCCGAGGCCTCCCCGGGAAGCCTCGTCACCTTCGGCGTCGTGCCCGACCGGCCGGCGACGGGCTTCGGCTACGTCGAGCTGGGCCCGGAGCTCGCCGGGGCCGCGGCCTCGCCCGGCGCGCGGCGCGTCTTGCGCTTCCGCGAGAAGCCGGACGCGGCTACCGCGGCCTCCTTCCTCGCCGCCGGGCCCGGCCGCTACCTGTGGAACTCGGGCATGTTCGTGTGGAAGGCCGCCACCTTCCTCGAGCTGGCGCGGCGCTACGAGCCGGCCCTGGCGGCCTCGATCGACGCGGTGGCGCGCGGCGCGGGCCTGCCCGGCTTCGAGGCGGAGCTGGCCGCGGCCTACCCCGCGCTCAAGAAGATCTCGGTCGACTTCGGCTTCATGGAGCCGGCCTCCCGGGATCCCGGCGTCGAGATCGCGGTCCTGCCCCTGGACCTCGAGTGGCTGGACATCGGCTCCTGGCCGGCCTACGGCGAGCTCCTCCCGCGCGACGAGTCGCGCAACGCGGCCTCGGGCGAGGCGGCCCTCGTCGAGTGCTCCGGGACCCTCGCGGTCTCGACCGAGCCGGGGCACCTGGTCGCCTGCCTCGGCTGCGAGGACCTCGTCGTGGTCCATACGCCCGACGCCACCTTGGTCTGCCCCCGCTCGCGCGCCGACGAGCTCAAGAAGCTCTACGGCCCGGTCTCGGAGCTCGAGGGCGGCCGCTACAGATGAAGCGCTGCGCGAACTACCTCGCCGGGGTCGGCTACGCGACGATCTTCGGCTTCTCCTTCCTCGTCACGAAGGACGCCCTCGCGGCCCTCGATCCCTTCGAGCTCCTCTTCCTCCGCTTCGGCCTCGCGGCCCTGGCGATCGGGGCCCTGGCCCTGGCGGGCCTCGTGAAGCTCGAGTACCGGGGCAAGCCCAAGGCCGACCTCGCCCTGGCCTGCCTCTTCCAGCCCCTGCTGTACTTCGCCTTCGAGACCTTCGGCATCAAGGAGACCTCGACGAGCACGGCGGGCATCCTCATCGGGGCCCTGCCGGCGGCCGTCGCCGTCCTCGGCGCGCTCATGCTCAAGGAGCGCCTCTCCCTCCGCCAGGCCGCCTCCCTCGGGCTCTCGATCGCGGGCGTGGCCCTCGTCGCGGCCTGGGGCGCCATCTCGGGCTCGGGCGCGGAGCGGGGGGACAGCCCGAGGGGGATACTCCTCATCCTCGGGGCGGTCGGGAGCGCGACCTTCTTCAACATCTACTCGCGCAAGTCCAGCCGCAGCTACGGCCCCATCGAGACCACCTTCGCGATGATGCTCACCGGGGCGATCGTCTTCGGGGCCGTGGCCCTGGGCCGCGGCGCCGCCCTCGGGCGCCTGGCCGGCCCCGAGGGCCTGGCGGCCCGGGCCGCCTCGGCCTGGGTCGGGATAGCCTACCTGGGCCTCCTGTCCTCGGTCCTGGCCTTCTTCCTGGTCAACTTCACGCTCTCGCGGCTCATGGCCTCGCAGTCGGTGGTCTTCGCGAACCTGACGACGGTGGTCACCGTGGCCGCGGGGGTCGTCCTGCGGGGCGAGGCCTTCGGCGCGGTCCAGGCGATCGGGGCCGCGGCCATCGTCCTCGGGGTCTGGGGCACGAACGCGGCGGCCCGGCGGGGCCGCGCCTAGACCGGCATCTCGTACACGCGGTAGCGCCGGGAAGGCCGGCCGCCTAACTTGTTCACCGCGTTGACCATGGCCCAGTTGTCCTCGAGCACGTAGTTGACCTCCATGGTCAGCCGAGGCTCGGCCATGCGCTCCCACATCGCCCGGTACAGGAGGCTGTCGATCCCCCTGCCCTGGTAGCCCTCGGCGACCCCGAGCCCGAACATGCGGTAGCGGTGGAGCCGCGGTATGCCCCAGAGCAGGCGCGCCCAGCCGAAGGGGAGCATGCGGCCGCCCGTCCTCTTGAGGATCTGGTTGAGGTCGGGGAGGGTGAGGGTGAAGCCCACGTCGCGGCCCTCGGGATCGCGCGCGAAGAGGACGAGCTCGGGCCGGAGGATGGGCCTGAGGTCCCGCGCCATGGCGGCTATCTCCGCGTCCGTGATGGGGGAGATGCCCCAGTTGTCCTTGAGCGAGCCCAGCGAGAGCCGGGCGAAGAGCTCGACCTCCTCGTCGAAGCGCGAGAAGTCGAGGGTCCTGATCGTGATCCCATAGCGTTGGGCGACGGCGTCGGTCAACGTGAGGATGCGGTCGGGTATGCGGTAGCCGTCGGGTATGGAGAGCTCCCAGCACAGGAGGTCCTTGGCCTTGGCGAGGCCGTAGGCCTCGAGGAGGGCCGCGTAGGCGGGATGGTTGTAGGGGGCCATCACCACGGGCTCGGGCTCGAAGCCCTCGACGACCAGGCCCCACTCCTGGGAAACGAAGCTCCAGGGCCCGCGCATGGTCAGGATGCCGCGCGCGGCGAGCCAGTCCCGGGCCGCCCCGAGGAGGAGCGCCGCGTCCCCGCGGGCCAGAGCGCCCTCGGGATCGGCGCACTCGAAGTAGGCGAACATGCCGATCGCCGATCCCCAGGCCTCGAGGGCGAGGCGGTCGACCAGGGCCGCGATCCGCCCCACGGCCCGGCCCCCGCGCTTAAGGAGGAAGAGCCGGTAGTCGCAGTGGGCCAGGTAGGGATTCCGGTCCGGATCGAACTCCGCGGCGAGGGAGGCCCGCAGGGGCGGCACCCACATGGGGTCGCCGCGGTAGAGGCGGGAGGGGAGGGCGAGGAACTCCCTGAGCTCGCGCCCGGACTCGACGGGGACGATGAGGGCCCGAGCCTCCCCCGAGCCCCTCATGGCGCGGCCCCCTCGAGCCAGGATTCGAGGCGGGCGAGGGCCTCGGGGAAGTTGGCCCGGCCGAGGCCGAGGCGGAAGCGGGCGCGGTCCGCGCCGTAGCAGGAGCCGGGGAGGAGGAGGACCCCGGCCTCGCGCGCGAGGGCCCCGGCGAGGGCCTCGGCGTCGCGGCCGAAGCGGGCCGAGGTGTCGGGCCCGAGGGCCGGGAAGGCGATGGAGCCGCCCTCGGGCGCGATCCAGGAGGCGAAGCCGGGCCGGCGCGCGAAGAAGGAGGCGGCGAGGGCCGCGTTGGCGCTGACGAGGCCGAGGCTCCGCGCGGCGAGGAGCTCGAGGTGGCGAACGGCGACCCCGGCGAGGAGCTCCGAGGGCCCCGAGGAGCAGATCGAGTTGTAGTCCTTGACCACGGCGACCGCGTCGAGGAGGTCGGCCCGCCGCGTCGCGAGCCAGCCGATGCGCAGGCCCGCGAGCCCCGAGCTCTTGGAGAGCACGTTGAGCGAAACCCCGTTCTCGTAGGCCTCGCAGGCGGCGGGCAGCCGGCGCGCGCCCTCCAGCTCGAGGTAGCGGTAGACCTCGTCGACGAGGAGGATGGTCCCGCGCAGGCGGCAGAGCTCGACCACGCGCGCGAACTCCTCGGGCCGCATGAGGGCCCCCGTCGGGTTGTGGGGGGCGTTGAGGACGACGAGCTTGGCCGGCTTCCGGAGGAGGGAGGCGAGCTCCTCCGGGTCGAGGAGCCAGCGCCCGCCCTCGGGCCGGAGGGTCCAGGGCTCGACCTCGCAGCCGAGGGCCCGCGGGATCTCCGCGAGGGACTGGTAGCAGGGCTGGTTGACCAGGACCCGGTCGCCGCGCTCGAGGGTCGCGAGGCAGAAGTTGAGGATGGCCTCCTCGGCGCCGGCGTGGACGAGGACGCCCTCGGGCCCGAGGCCCCCGTAGAGCCGGGCTATGTCGGCGCGGAGGGCGGGGGCGCCCCGGGACTCGGTGTAGCCCAGGCGGAGCTCGAGGAGGGCCTCCTCGGCGCCGGCCTCGAGGGCGAGGAGCTCGCGGACCGGGATGCTCTCGCAGTCGGAGGAGCAGAGGAGGTAGGGGGTGGAGAACTCGTGCGCGGCGAAGAAGCGCTCGAGTCGGAAGGGCTCGAAGAATGCCATGGGGCAATAATAGCGAGCCGCGGCCGGAACGCAAGGGCGCGGGCCGAGGCCGCCCGAGCCTTAATCGAAATTTCGCTTGCGCCCCCGTCCGGGCTCGTCCATACTTCCCCCATGCCCAGACCCTTCCGCCTCAGGGCCCGAGGCGACCTGAGCGAGGACGCGAGGCTCATCGAGGCCCTCCTCTTCCTCTACCCGGCGACCCTCCTCGCCTTCGGCCTCGCCATCGAGGGCTTCGACCTCGGGGCGGTGGCCCGGGGCCTCGCGGTCATCGTGCGCGAGCCGGACACCCTGATCAACGACTACGTCGCGCACGCGGGCCTGGGCGCCCCCTTCGTCAACGCGGGGCTCTGCTCCCTGGCCGCCTTCGCCCTGATCCGCGCCCTGGGCGCCGTCGTCTCGGGGCCGGCCATCGCGGCCGTGCTCACGATCGCCGGCTTCGCCCTCTTCGGCAAGAACGTCTACAACATCTGGCCCGGCATGATCGGGATCTGGCTCTTCTCCCGGCTCGTCCGGAGGCCCTTCGCCGAGTTCCTCATCGTCGCCCTCTTCGGCACCGCCCTCTCCCCCCTCGTGAGCGAGGTGACCTTCGGCCTCGGCCTGCCCCCGGCCCTCGGCCTCGTCCTGGGCCCGGCCGCGGGGATGCTGGCGGGCTTCTGCCTGCCCTCCCTCGCCAAGCACCTTTTGCAGCTCCACCAGGGCTACAACCTCTACAACATCGGCCTCACCGCGGGCCTCGTCGGCACGGCGGTCATGTCCCTCTTCCGCGCCTTCGGCATCAAGGTCGACGGGGGCGGGGCCTGGTCAACGGGCAACCGCGAGGTCTACCTCCCCTTCCTCCTCGGCCTCTTCGGCTCCATGATAGCCTTCGGCCTCGCCATGGGCCCCTCGATCCGCTCGGGCCTGCGGGGTATCCTCTCCTCCTCGGGGCGGCTGGTGAGCGACTTCGTGCGGAGCTACGGCATCGGCCCGACCCTCGTCAACATGGGCCTGGTGGGCCTCGTCGGCTCGGCCTACATCCTCGCCGTGGGCGGGGACTGGAACGGGCCGACGATCGGGGGCCTGTTCACCATGGTCGGCTTCGCCGCCTTCGGCAAGCACCCCTTGAACATCGCCCCCGTGATGGCCGGGGTGGCCGCCACGGCCCTCGTCTCGACCTACTCTCCCGCGGCCCAGGGCCCCATCCTGGCCGCCCTCTTCGGGACGACCCTGGCCCCCCTGGCCGGGCGCTTCGGCCCCCTGGCCGGCTTCGCCGCGGGGGCCCTCCACCTCACGGTGGTGAGCAACGTGGGCTACCTCCACGGGGGGCTCAATCTCTACAACAACGGCTTCTCCGGCGGGCTCGTGGCGGCCATCCTCGTGCCCCTCTTCGAGGCCCTGCGGGAGAGGAGGCGCCATGGACGCTGAAGTCATCCAGCTCATGCGCATCGGCGAGGAGCTCCTGAAGTACCTCTACCTCGAGGGGGCCCGCTCGATCAGCATCCGCTACGAGTTCGGCTTAGGCGACGCGAGCTGCCTCGCCATAGCCCCCGATCTCGTCCTCGAGGAGGAGCGCCTGGCCGAGCTGCGCAAGAGCCTGAAAGGGCCCCTGCAGCCCGAGCTCTCCGAGTACTACGGCATCCTCGTGGGCAAGCGGATCGACGCCTCGGAGCTGGCCTTGGCGGCGACCATGGCCGAGGCGGGCTACATCGACTCCGATCCCGAGCGGGGCACGAGCATCCTCATGAGCCGCCGTACGCCCGCGAAAAGTTAGCCGACAGCGTTTCCCCGGCATCCTCGGCCGGGCGGCCGCGGAGGGCCGCGATGCCCGCGACTACCTTTACTATGTCGCCCAACGCGCAGTAGGCCGAGCCCCGCGGGGGCTGCCAGGGGGCGTCGGTCTCCGAGAGCAGTCGCTCCGCCGGCAGCGAGGCGCAGGCCTCGATCGCGCGCTTGTGCCCGTTCAGGACGACGGCGCCGAAGGAGAAGTAGGCCTCGACGCCCCGCGACAGGAGCGAGGCGGCCTCCCCGGCGCCGCCCGAGTAGGAGTGGAATATCGCGGCCGGGAGGCGCTTGAGGCGCGGGGAGTACTCGAAGGCGAGGTCCATGGCCTTGCGCAGGTGGAGGATCAGCGGCAGGCCGCGGCGCTCGGCGATCCCGAGCTGGAGCTCGAAGGCCTCGCGCTGCGCGGCCTCGTTCTCCGGGCTCCGGACGAGCCCGGGGCGGTCGCCGAAGAAGTCGAAGCCGGCCTCCCCGATCGCGGCTATCCTGCCCTCGGCGGCCAGGCGCTCGAGGAAGCCGGGGTCCCCGATGCCGAGGGCCTGGGGGTGGATGCCGAAGCTCGCGACCGCGGCCAGGCCCCCCGCCGCGAGGCGGGCGCGGAGGGCCTCGCTGGCCTCGAACTCGGGTCGCTCGTGGCTGGCGGCGCAGCCCTTCCAGGCGAGGCCCCGGGCGGCCTCGGGGAAGCCCGGCTCGAGCCGGGCGAGGTCGACGAGGTGGAGGTGGGCGTCGGCGAGCATGGCCAGAGTATAGCCTGTCCGGGGCCTGCGCGCCCGCGAGGCCCCGCGGCCTCGGGCGCCGGGGGCCCTCAGCCCTCCAGGAAGACCGTGTCGCCCGGCCGCGCCACCACCCTGGCCGCTCCCTCGCCGAGGACGGACTCGAGCTCCTCCGTGCGCCGGCCCTTGGCCGCGAGGAGCTCGGCCGAGGAGAGGGAGCTTATGACCTTGGCCGCGTCGTTCACGAGGACGACGTCCCCGCGCTCGAAGCTCCCCTCGACGCCGACGACGCCCGCGGGCAGGAGGGAGTTGCTGCCGCGCATCGCGGCGAGGGCTCCGGGATCGACGAGGATGCGGCCCTTGGGGCGCTTGTTCTTGATCCAGCGGTC